>OHEX01000674.1_pt1 | contig 15263 bp, 12 predicted proteins | sample 1567361 | NCBI WGS metagenome assembly OHEX01 (sample SAMEA3879585, study PRJEB24766) | human gut metagenome | biome: human-associated habitat; feature: feces | place: USA | collected 1985/1987 | reverse complement strand
TTCCAAGCTTTCGCAGAGAATAACTTCTTGTTTACTCATGATTCTTTTGCTTTTTTACTTTGCAAATGTATATAAAATATCTTTTTTTACTTACTTTTGTCTCGTTAAAACGTTCAAATCATGAAAGCATTATTACCCGTATTTTGTCGTCCTGTGGGATATTTGGTCTTGTTGATAGCTCTGTTCATTCTTCCTGTGCTGTATATACAAGGAATGGTGACCGATCATAATCTGTTATTTTATAAAGAATGTACGAAGTTGCTGATGATGTCAGGATGCTTGTTGATAATCTTTGCATTAAGCAAGAATGAAAGCCGTGAAACGGAGCAGATTCGGAATGCGGCGGTTCGGAATGCAGTCTTTTTGACCTTCCTTTTTGTATTCGGCGGAATGTTGTGGCGTGTCATTCAAAGGGATATCATTAATGTGGATACTTCTTCTTTTCTGACTTTTTTGGTATTTAATGTGCTTTGTTTGGAGTTTGGTCTGCAAAAAGCGCGTGTTGATCGATTCTTCAAAAGATAATTTTCCTTTCAATTAAACCTTTTACGATTCAATTTGTCAAAAAGACATTGTTATTGCTACTAATATAATCGTAATTTAGGTAAATGAAAAGATTATCAGTCGGGTTGGTGCTGATGTTGTTATGCACCCTCTCTATTTTCGCACAGAATAAAGTGATTTCTGTTTCGGGACGTGTTGTGGAATCTGATTCTAAGGAGCCGGCAGCACAAGCCACCGTTCAATTATTGTCGTTACCCGATAGTGCTTATGCTGCTGGTATAGCCAGTAGTAATAAGGGCTGGTTTACGCTTCCGAAAGTGAAAGCCGGGAAATATCTGTTGAAGATTTCTTATATCGGTTTCCGTACAAAGTTTGTTCCTGTACAATTGTCAAACAATGTTCCTGAGAAAAAAATGGGGAATATTGCTCTGGAACCTGATGCTGTGATGTTGAGTGAGGCAGTGATTACGGGGACTGCTCCGGAGGTGACGGTGAAGGAAGATACGCTGGAGTATAATTCAACGGCTTATCGTACTCCTGAAGGTGCCATGCTGGAGGAGTTGGTAAAGAAACTTCCGGGAGCGGAGATTGATGATGACGGTAACGTCAAAATCAATGGTAAAGAAGTCAAGAAGATTATGGTGGACGGTAAGGAGTTCTTTGGCGGTGATGTGAAAACCGGTTTGAAGAATTTGCCGGTCAATATGATTGACAAGTTGAAAACATACGATAAAAAGTCCGACTTGGCCCGTGTTACCGGAATTGATGACGGAGAGGAGGAGACGGTTCTTGACTTGAAGGTGAAGAAAGGAATGAACCAGGGATGGTTCGGTAACGCGAATGTGGCAGGCGGGACTGAAAGCCGTTATTCAAGTAATGTAATGCTGAACCGTTTTGTTGAAAACAGTCAGTTCTCATTGATAGGATCAGCCAATAACGTGAATGACCAGGGATTTTCGGGCGGAGGAGGCCGACCCCGGTTCCGGAATAGCAACGGTTTGACCGCCACTAAGATGCTCGGTGCAAACTTTGCCACCCAGACGGATAAACTGGAACTAGGCGGTAGTGCCCGTTATAATTTTAGTGACAGAGACGCTATATCTACTAATTATTCGGAACGTTTCTTGCAGAATGGCAACTCCTATTCTAATTCGAACAGTAAAGGTCGTAATAAGAATACTAACTTTAATGCCGATTTTCGTCTGGAATGGAAACCGGATACGTTGACTAACATTATTTTCCGTCCTAATTTTTCTTATGGAAAATCTGATGGGTATTCGATTTCAGAATCGGGAACGTTTAATGAGGACCCTTTTAACCTTGTGTCTAATCCGAATGCTTTTTTGAATAAGGTGGTATGGGATAGTGAGGATGACCCTTTGAAGGATATCCGTGTAAATGCGAGTAACAGTGAATCTATGTCAGAGAGTAAGAGTCTTTCGGCTAATGCTTCTTTGCAGTTGAACAGGAGGTTGAACAGTCTGGGACGTAACATTACATTCCGTGGTACATTCAGTTATGGTGATAACGACAGTGAGTCGTTTAGTGAAGCATTGACGCGCTATTTTGACGCAGTGGCCGGAAAGCCGGATGATGATAACAGGCGGTATACCACATCTCCTACGAAGAACTATGATTACACGGCAGAATTGACTTATAACGAACCGATAGCGAAAGCTACTTTTTTGCAGTTCCGTTATAAATTCCAATATAAATATAGCGAAAGCGACAGAAGCACCTATGATCTGATACCGGATGCTGACAAAGGTCAGGTTTGGGACTGGCATTTTGGTGACGAACTTCCTCTGGGATATGAGAATAACAGGGATCAGGATTTGAGTAAATATGCCAAGTATAATTATTATAATCATGATATAAATGCAGGGTTGAATCTTATCAGAGAAAAATATAGATTTAATGTAGGAGTCTCTCTGCAACCGCAGAATACTACGTTGACTTATAAGAAATCGGAACTTGATACTATTGTGAAGCGGTCGGTCTTCAACTTTGCCCCGAATATTGATTTCCGTTATCGTTTCTCGAAGGTGAGCCAATTGCGCTTTACTTATCGCGGACGTGCGAGCCAGCCAAGTATGGAGAATTTGTTGGATATCACCGATGACTCAAACCCGCTGAATATCCGTATGGGTAACCCGGGATTGAAACCTTCTTTCTCTCATAATATGCGTTTGTTCTATAATACTTATAACGCGGACAGGCAGCAGGGGATAGTGGCACATGCTTTCTTCAATGCTACCCAGAATAGCATTACCAATGGTACTACTTATAATCAGGCTACCGGTGGAGTTACTGTGAAACCGGAAAATATCAATGGTAACTGGAATGCGTCGGGAATGTTCGGATTTAATACGGCTTTGAAGGATAAACGATTTACTGTCAGTACTTTCTCTCGTGTCGGATATACGAATGCGGTTGCTTATCTGTATAATCAACAGACAACTGTAAACGATAAGAATACAAGTACTACATTGAATTTAGGGGAAGATGTGAGAGGTACTTTTCGGAATGACTGGTTTGAGTTTACGGTGAACGGTTCTATAAATTATAACTTTGAGAAGAATAAGTTGCGTCCGGAGAATAACCAGGAACCGTACACTTTTGGTTATGGTGCCAGTACGAATATCAATATGCCTTGGAATATGTCATTGTCTACCAATATCACGAACAATGCCCGCCGCGGCTATCGGGATGCCAGTATGAACAGAAATGAACTTATCTGGAATGCACAAATTGCTCAGAGTTTCCTTAAAGGTAATGCGGCAACAATCAGTTTTGAGATTTATGATATATTGAAGCAACAGACTAATATCAGCCGTTCATTGACTGCCGATATGCGTTCTGTTTCTGAATATAATGGTGTAAATAGCTATTGTATGCTTCATTTTATCTATCGCCTGAATATCTTCGGAAATAAAGAAGCTCGCGGAAATATGCGTCACGGAGGTTTTGACGGTGGTGGTCATGGTCCTCGCGGTGGCGGAATGCGGCCTATGCGTTTCTAAGCCATAGCAAATATAGAATAGTGAAGTCCCGGTGCTGCGATGATGAGTTGTCACCGGGACTTTTTTGTTTATCCGATAATTTACTTTATATTTGTTGTTCCGTAGCTCTATAAAGAAGGAGATTTCTATGATTGATTGGAACTATATAGTGAGTCAGATAGCAACTGTGGCTTTTGATATACTCTATTTCGGAGCCATTATCAGTACGATTGTCATTATCATTCTTGACAATCGGAATCCTGTCAAGACTATGGCTTGGATACTCATCTTGCTTTTCCTGCCTATTGTGGGGCTTGTCTTTTACTTTTTCTTCGGCCGGAGTCAGCGTCGGGAGCGTATAATCGGACAAAAGAGCTACGACCGCTTGTTGAAGAAACCTATGGCGGAATACTTGGCGCAGGACTGTTCCGATATTCCCTATGAATACTCCCGTCTCATCCAGCTTTTTCGTCATACCAATCAGGCTTTTCCTTTCGAGGGGAACAGGGTGTCTGTCTATACGGAAGGCTACACCAAGTTACAGGCATTATTGCGCGAACTTCAGAAGGCGAAACAGCATATCCACATGGAATATTATATCTTTGAGGATGACGCCATTGGTCGTCTGGTGAGGGATGTATTGATAGAAAAGGCCTCGCAGGGAGTTGAAGTTAGGGTAATCTATGACGATGTGGGGTGCTGGCACGTACCCAATCGTTTTTTCGAGGAAATGCGTAATGCAGGCATTGAGGTGAGAAGCTTCCTGAAAGTGCGTTTCCCTTTGTTTACCAGCCGGGTAAATTATAGGAATCATAGAAAAATTGTAGTGATTGACGGGCGTGTGGGCTTTGTTGGCGGAATGAATCTTGCCGAACGCTATATGCGTGGCTTTTCTTGGGGAATATGGCGTGATACGCATATTATGCTCGAAGGCAAAGCGGTGCATGGTCTACAGACGGCTTTCCTGCTCGACTGGTATTTTGTGGACCGTACGTTGATTACAGCTTCCCGTTACTTCCCGAAAATAGATTCTTGCGGAACTTCTCTTGTGCAGATAGTCACAAGTGAACCTATCGGTCCATGGAAGGAGATTATGCAGGGATTGACCGTGGCAATTACCGGTGCGAAAAAGTACTTCTATATGCAGACCCCTTATTTCTTGCCGACGGAACAAATATTGGCAGCTATGCAAACTGCAGCTTTATCAGGAGTGGATGTGCGTCTTATGTTGCCGGAACGTGCTGATAACTGGATTACACATCTTGGGTCGCGTTCCTATCTGCGGGATGTGATGCAGGCGGGCGTTAAGGTTTTCTTTTATAAAAAGGGATTCCTGCATTCTAAATTAATGGTTTCGGATGATATGCTTTCTACGGTTGGTTCCACTAACGTGGACTTCCGCAGCTTTGAGCATAATTTTGAGGTGAATGCTTTCATGTATGATGTGGAGACAGCGCTTGAGATGAAAGAAATATTCCTTCAGGATCAGCGCGAAAGCACGCAGATATTCTTGAAAAACTGGGTAAGGCGTTCATGGAGGCAGAAGGCAGCGGAGTCTGTTGTTCGTCTGTTGGCTCCGCTACTTTAAATGTTATTCTGTGGTGAAATCTTATCTGAAGAGAGAGAAGTTAACACTTCCGTAAACTCTTCTTTCAATGAAGTGAGGGTTCTCTTCAAAATTATTATCTTTTCCATGTTCCAGTACAAATAATCCGTCTTCTTTGAGAAGGTTATTCTTGAAGATTAACTCCGGTATGGTTTCCAGTTCTTTTAGGGCGTAAGGAGGATCAGCAAAGATAAAGTCAAACTGTTCGCGACTGTTATTGATAAACTTGAATACATCTCCCCGTATCGGCAGACATTTGTCAGTCTGCACTTCCTTCATAATCTTGCAGATGAATGAATAGTGAGCCGGCTCCTTCTCAACACTGATAACGCGGTCGCAGCCTCTGGATACCAGTTCGATACTGATACTGCCTGTTCCGGCAAACAAATCGAGTGCAGTGACTCCTTCCTCGAAATCAATATAATTGTTGAGTACATTAAACAGATTCTCTTTGGCAAAATCTGTCGTAGGACGTGCTTTAAAGGTTCGGGGCACATCAAATCTTCTTCGTTTATAAATACCGCTGATTACTCGCATGTTAATAAGGCTTGCATGTCAATATTAGTTGCAGGATTCATGATGAATACCTGTAAGATGAATTTTCTAAGTTCGTTCATCAGAATTTCTTTGTCGGGAAGGGTTCCGGTGAGATGAAGCTCATCCCGTTCCTGGTTGAATTCTAATTGTTTCCACGCATACAGCAAATAGTAAATACGATCTTCTGTATGGGAGCACTCGAAAGAATTAGCAAGCAGGAGATGTCCCCGTTCGAAACAATAGATGTCGATGCCTTCCTCACATACGGAAACATACATTTTCTTGCTATTGCCCAGTCTGCTTTTTACGGAGAAATATTCAATGAGCGGAGTCGATTGAGAATAAAAACGAGCTTCGGGGTATTGTTCGGTTAGAAAAGAGTATGCGCTTCTGTCTATACCGAAGACAATAACTACATTATTCTTTTTCAGAATATTGTAAATGACCGTTTCATTTTCCCGCTTCTGATGGTTGTGATAGAATAAAAGGTCGGCCTGCTCTTCTTCAAACAAATCCAATGGCACTATCGTAAAACGCTTGCTAGCCAGCATGATGTTTACCCGTTTGTAAGAATGACCTAAGAAGTCCGATTCGTGAAACACAGCCTTGAGATTGGCTGTAAGAGATAAAGACGTATCAATCTCCTTTTCTATCACTGAGAAAGAGTCGTCATGAATCGGGTTATAGATAGAAAAAGAAAATCCATCCGTACTAAGACGGATGGATAAAGTATATTGTTTTGATTTAGTAAAATCAATCATTATTCCCAGTTACCAGCACCATTGTTTGGAGTGTCGATAGAACCTACCATCAAACCACTGTATTTACCTAATTTGGAATCTAAGTCTTTCAGGTTGATAATTTCCTGTTTGTCGAGTCCGCTCAAATAAGTATCGTATGGAGCTTTTACTTCGAACAAGTATACAGGAGCACCGGATTTAGCGGTATCGTTTCTAACATTCATTTCGAATTGAGCGCCATTTCCATGAGGGATAAATTTCATAGAATCCGGATTGAATCCTTTCGGATAGATAGTATCCAATACAGCTACCCACATAGTGTCGCGTTTGAAGTTTTCAAGTCCCCATTTCTTAACTTCGTCATATCTGCCGGTCTTCTTAGCTTTTTCGATGATCGACATTGCTTTCTTTTCAGTTAATCCGTCTTCCAACTGCTTGTCTGTCAATTGTCCGATTTTCATAACGAACGGCAACTTCTGATTCTTAACGAAGTCAATCAATGTGTCCAATTTAGGAGCATACATTCCGTGGTGAAGCATACGGTATTCCTGCTGTGCTTTACGGATGTCAATTAGACGGGCAATGACTGCTTTTTCTCTGTCTTTTTTTGCGTTTTCAAAATTGATAGGACCCATGATGCTGTTGTAGCAGATGTAAATCAGTGCAGCAGCACAGAGCACTAATACAATATTAAATACTGTTTTCATGATAAATTATGTTTTTAGTTGTTATATTCGCATCGCAAAAATAGAATAAATTAATTTAAATACGATAGTTCCAGGAACTTTTTTCTCGTACAAAAATGATAAATAACTATTTAGAAAGGCAAATTAAGGAAAATTTTCCTTATGAACCAACTTTAGAGCAGGAAATTGCTGTAAAATCTCTTTCAGAGTTTCTTCTGTCTACCTTGGCGGATGAAGTTTTCATCCTCAGAGGCTATGCCGGTACTGGTAAAACATCTCTAGTAGGGGCATTGGTGAAAACGATGAACCAGTTGCAGCAAAAGTCTGTTTTACTGGCTCCAACGGGACGTGCGGCAAAAGTTTTTTCGGCCTATGCGGGACATTCTGCCTTTACTATCCATAAGAAAATATATAGACAACAGTCTTTTTCTAATGAAATCAGTAATTTTTCGATTAATGACAATCTTGCTACAAATACTTTGTTTATTGTTGATGAGGCTTCGATGATTTCTAATGAAGGGTTGTCGGGCAGTGTATTCGGTACGGGACGTTTGTTGGATGACTTGGTGCAGTTCGTGTATTCGGGACAAGGTTGCCGTCTTTTGTTAATGGGAGATACGGCACAGCTTCCGCCGGTGGGAGAGGAGTTAAGTCCCGCGTTGTTTGCCGATGCATTGAAAGGATATGGACTTGAAGTTCGTGAGGTCGATTTGACTCAAGTAGTTCGTCAGGTGCAACAATCCGGCATCTTGTGGAATGCGACTCAATTGCGGCAATTGATAGCAGCAGATGAATGCTATTCGTTACCAAAGATAAAAGTGACCGGCTTTCCGGATATACAAGTCGTTCCGGGAGTAGAATTGATAGAAAAGCTGACCGATTGTTATGACCATGACGGAATGGATGAGACGATTGTGATTTGTCGCTCTAATAAACGCGCGAACTTATATAATAATGGAATACGTGCGCAGATACTTTGGCGGGAAGATGAATTGAATTCCGGAGATATGTTAATGGTAGCCAAGAATAATTATTATTGGACGGAGAAATATAAAGAAATGGATTTCATAGCCAACGGAGAGATTGCAATTGTTCGCCGTGTCCGTCGTACCCGTGAAATGTACGGCTTCCGTTTTGCGGAAGTCACTCTCAGATTTCCCGATCAGAATGATTTTGAATTGGATGCTAATTTGTTGTTGGATACTCTACATTCAGATTCGCCTGCATTACCGAAAGCGGATAATGACCGGTTATTTTACACAGTGCTGGAAGATTATATCGATATTCCCAATAAACGTGACCGGATGAAGAAGATGAAAGCTGACCCACATTATAATGCGTTACAAGTGAAGTATGCGTATGCGGTCACTTGTCATAAGGCACAAGGTGGCCAGTGGCAGAATGTGTTCCTGGATCAGGGATATATGACGGATGAATACTTGACTCCCGATTACTTTCGTTGGTTGTATACGGCGTTTACTCGTGCGACAAAGACGTTGTATTTGGTGAATTATCCGAAAGAACAAGTGGAGTGATTTAGTTGAAAAAAACAGTAGATTAAAGGAGAAGTTCCCAATCTACTGTTTTTCTGATTCTATCTAAGAAGACAAGTTCCTGTCATTAGATTTTTTCAGGCTTTGGCACAAAGAGTTTTAGCACTTTGTTAGTGACTGATTATCGGAAGTTGTTTGGCTGTACACGTTGACCATTGTCATTATTTGTATCTGCCACATCCCACCAGATTTTCGTTCCCTGGTTGTCGCCCATCGGCCGGTTGGGGTTAAAGGATTCACTTTGAGGGTATTTGATCCGTTTGATGAACTTACCTTCAGGCACGTCACCGTCCGAGTTGTTTTCTTCGATATTCAGCAATTCAGGATAATCTGTACGGCGGAATTCTGCCCAACCTTCATTGCCGTTCGGGAAGATCGAAATCCATTTTTGGGTGATGATCTCTTTCAAGGCTTTCTCCTTGTCACTTCCGGATACATCTTGTTTATTCTTCAATCCGTCAATATAGGCTTGTTTTTTAGCCTCATCAATATTATAGTAATCCATGGACGCTCTAATTCCGTCAATATAATATTGCTCAACTGAGCCTGTCGTCCAATTTCTGAGAGCAGCTTCTGCCAACATGAACCGACTCTCCGCATAGCTCATCCAAACCAGTTCGCGAGCTTCGCTAAACCAATAGTTATCATCTAAATTATTATGATCCGAACTTATCAGTTTATTACATCTTACAGGAGAGTAACTTTTTGTCGCGTCCTCTCCTTGTACATCCATATTACCAATCGGACATCCGGCAAAGTCCTTATTGCTTTCTTTGGCTTCCTTAAGATCTGAAAATGGACTTGGGCGCCACCACAGTATTTCGCATCGGGGATCTAATACTTCAGATTCATTTTTATAGGCCTTTTCCAAATCTTTCGACATAACCATTTGCGCTCCCCAACCGAATATCAGCGCATGGATATTTTCAGATCCGCCGCCTCCTTCACCACCTTTGTCGATAGGGGCAACTTTCGGTACAGTTCTCATGTTGTCTGCATTGCTTTGCATCAAACCATAAGTACTCTCGATTGCTTTTTTCCCTTCTTCTTGGGCACGATCCGGATCGACATTTGAAATACGAAGCGCCAGACGCAAACGTAAAGTATTGGCAAAGCGTAACCATTTGTTGATGTCGCCTCCATAGCAACGGTCATTACTTCCTTTTCCTTCTCCCCAGTTCAAACCTTTGTCGGGTTTGATGTTGGTGATAGCTTCATCCAGCAGTTTGAACATAGCATCGTACACATCCTTTTGGCTGGTATATGAAATATACTGTGTCGGGGGTAACATTCCTTTTATGTAGTACGACAATGGAATATCACCGTATGTATCTGTCTGCATAGAAATGAGGAATGCATAATAAATACGGGTTACGTAGAACTCGTTCCAGTATTTGTCTTTATTGACGAAATGACAGACTTTGATAATTTGTGCATATTCGTTTGCAGTACGGTCATTATAGAAATGATCCCATCTGTTTTTGGACCAGTCGTCAGTATATACGTATGTGCAGGCTTTTTCATGGAAACCGGCAGATGTATTTGCCATATAGCCGGCATAAATGTCATGAGTTAAGTTGGTGGTTACCTGATAATCATTGTAAGGTCCCTCATTCGTTAGATTACGGAACAAACTACCAATTGAAGTTTCTGCTTCTTTTAATGCTTTTATATCAGCTTCAGGCAGTTCATAATCAATATCAATGCCTTCAGGACTTACATCGGTATTAGAAGTACCCGGTGAATAAGGAGGTTCGTACGGGTTGGTGTTCATTTCATCAAAATCTGAGCAAGCTGCTAGAGCAAGTAGAGATGCGAATGCAAGTGTTTTATAATAGAATTTCATAACTTCTTTTTATGTTTAGATTAGAAACCAAGATTAATAGAAAGACCGAATGTACGTGTGTAAGGAACAGACATATAATCGATAGCTTGAGAGAACATACTTGTGTCATAACCTCCTTCGGGACTTGTTCCCGGTGTATGTTTCATCAGGTAAGCCAAGTTACGGGCAACGAATGCTACGTTCAGTGAAGTTAAAGGAGTCTTCTTCAGTATGGATTTCGGGAAAGAATAACCTAATGACAATTCTTTCAATTTAATGAATGAAGCATCGTATACGAATTCTTCGGCCATACCACTCATTGATGTGTAATATCTTTGAGCGTTCATAGCTGTTGAGTTTACAGTACCGTCGGCGGTCACACCCGGAGCAACGATTTTCCAGCCATTCTCTGCATTACCACGATTAGCGGTGCGTGCTGCCAATCCTGTGCTGGTTGCCATTGCCTCGGATACAGAAACAATGTCACCACCAAATTTCATATCGAACAATGCAGAAAGAGTAAATCCTTTGTAGGTGAATGATGGAGAAACGGACATTAATAAGTCCGGTTCAATATTACCGATCGGATGATCCAATGTGTATTGGAAAGCGTCTTCACCGGAGACCTTGGTCGGACGGCCTTGTTTATTAACTATCATATTACCGTTTTCATCACGCTTGTACAGGTTTTTGGCATAAATTTCACCCAAGCGGTGTCCTACGCGTGTACCGACATTGATTGGGAAATTTGCATCTCCATTGAAGAAGAGATAATCAACGCCATCTGCCAGTTCTTTTACTTTAGATACATTCCTGGATAAGTTGATATTCAAATCGAACGTGAAATCTTTCGTTTGTACAGGAGTAGAATATAGCATGAATTCGAATCCTTGGTTGACAATTAAACCGGAGTTAATCATTTTACCACCACTCCAAGGAGCCGGTGCAGGGACTTTCATGATCTGGTTCTTGGTACGGCTGTTGTAATAAGTGAAGTCGAATCCCAGACGATTATTGAGGAATTTCATATCCAAACCGGCTTCATACGAGGAGGAAATCTCCGGCTTCAACTGGTCATTCTTTTTAATATCAGATTTTGTGATATTGAGCACTCCGTTGCTGAATGCATAGCTCAATGTATTATACAGGTTGTATGGTTCTGTATCTTTACCTACTTGTGCGGCAGATAGGCGAACTTTGGCAAATGTGAGCCATGAAGGTAATGTCTTGTCTAATGAACGAAGAAAATCTGTTATGATGAAACTTAAGTTTGCAGATGGATAGAAGAATGAACGGTTGCTGGAGGGTAATGTGGACGACCAGTCGTTACGTGCAGTCAAGTCCATTGACAAATACTCTTTCCATGCAAGTTGTGCAGATGCAAATACAGAGTTGGTAGCGCGTTCGTGTCCATCTTCAGCAGCACTGTTCAGAATGTTTGCGGCATTGAATATCCATTGGTTCTTGTTTACCATGTCTTTTGTTTCAGCCGACAAGGTCTCAAATTTCTGATACATGAAGTTGGCACCTACTGTGTAGCCGATACGGAAATTTTCTCCGATACGGTTGTCTCCGGCAAGGATAAATTCTGCATTTGACTCAAAGAAGTTTTCCTCACTGCGGCTCATACGGTCATCGGTAATGTTTTCGATAGTTTTACCGATACCGTTCGATAAGTCGGTGCTTTGAACACGTGTACGGTAATAGTCGAATGCATATTTGGCGCTAAAGTGTAACCAGTCGGTAAAGTTGATTTTTGCGTTGTAGTATCCGAAAGCTCTCCAACGTTCGTCAGAATTATGGCGCTGGTCTTGTACGTAATATGGATTTTCCAATCCGGGGTTCGGGCCTGCCCAATTCACGTGTGCGGAGTTTTCTGTTGAATAATTCTTTAAATCATCCAAAGACACGTTGTGCGGAATACCGATTAACTGTGCAATAACTCCATAACTTCCGAAATAGGGACGATCTTCTGCCTTGGTTCGTGATAAGGAGACTTTTCCTTCCATAGAGAGATATTTGTTCATTTCTGCACCGGCGTTCAGGTCAATATTTATCTTATCCAATTTCTCGTTCGGGAATAAACCTTTATTGTTAGAACTGCCGAAAGATGCACGGAAATGAGACTTGTCGGTTACATTACTGATAGACACATTATGGTTGTGGGCAAAACCGGTGTTGAAATAATCTTCCAGTTTGTTTCCATACTTAGAATAAGCACGTTGTTCTCCGTTCCAGGCTTCTACCATGTGTCCATCCAATTCGCTACCCCAACTACTGCTCGCAGCCTTATTGTAAACACCGTCTGTTCCTTGACCGTAGCGTTCCTGCATTTTCAGTGTTTCAGCTACTGTGCTCCATGTGAAGTTCCCGCTATAACGAACACCGAATCCTTCTTTTTTTGAACCTTTTTTGGTTGTTATCAGGATGACACCATTACCGGCACGTGAACCGTAGAGAGCGGCAGCATTCGGACCTTTCAGTACAGAAATGGTTTCGATGTCATCGGGATTAATGTCGACAGAGGCACCGCCACGGTCTACACCGCCATAGTAAGAAGCGTCAGAACTGTTGTTGTCGCTGAAAGGCACACCATCGATAATCCATAAAGGTTGGTTATTGTCTGATAAGGAGGAATTACCACGAATCGTAATCTTGGTGGAACCTCCCAAACCTGTACCTGCCGTATTCATCTGAAGACCTGCCACTTTTCCTTGCAAAGCGCTTGTCACAGAAGGATCTCCGGTCTTGTTCAGCTGGTCGCTTTTTATTTCCTGAACTGCATATCCCAGCATTTTCTTTTCGCGTTTGATGCCTAATGCGGTAACGACGACTTCATCGATAACTTGAGTATCGTCCGACATCGTGACATTGAGAGTCGGTTTGTTGCCCGGAATCTCTAATGTCTTATATCCTATATAGGAAAATACCAATACAGGCTGTTCACCGCTGACCTTGAGGGTATAATTGCCATCCATGTCTGTAATGGTACCATTACTTGTTCCTTTTTGCAGGATACTGACACCAATCAGCATTTCTCCTTTAGTATCGATGACTTGTCCGGTAATCGTGTGTTCCTGGCCAACTTGTTGTTGGTTGGTTTGTTGCGCATTTTTTTCTGACAGGTATACAATATTGTCTTCTACCTTGTACGAAATGCTTGTTCCGCTCAGAAGAGAGTTGAGGACTTGTTCTAAAGAAGCGTCTTTTACATTCACTGCCTCTACTTGGGTGGCAGATAACTTGTCGTTATAAAAGAATTGATACTTAGACTGGGACTGTATCTGTTTAATAACAGTTCCTAAGTTTGTGCGTGTAGTTGATAATGTCAACTGTGCGGTAGCCCATTGTAATGGGATTGCCATGAAAATTAAAACCAATAAAGCTCGAAGTAAGTTCGACTTTTGAATAGAATGATTGCTTTCCATACATTTAATTTAATGGTTGTATAAAAATTATTGAACTAATAAAAGAAGTCTTATTTTCTTCTTTTATAAATAAAACAATGCTAACGCAATAAACACTTAGTCTAATTTATCTTTTTTTCTTTATATAATTAAGAGTATTATGATTTCGTGTGTAAATCCCTTTGTACTATCATTGCAGTGCTTCTCATTTAAGAGTTGTGACATGGGCTTGGCACAGTTGTGCCACCACGGTGTCATTGTTGTGACAAGCCCGTGGCACAGTTGTGCCAATGCTGTGTTGCAGTTATGTCAATTGAGAGACCGGATTACCAGTCATAGTCTTCAACGTATGCATCAAATTCTTGTGTGGTGGTAACTCCGCAGTTTCTGAGGATATTCAGTATATGCTGTTGTTCGGAAGGAGAGAGTAAACGTTCGCCTTTACGGGCACGATAGTAGGTTCTGCGTCCTAAATAGTTCATTAGGTGCAGGATAACGGTTTGCATTTGTTTATAAGGTAGATTCTCTAAGATTCCGATGAATCCTTGGGCGTATCGTACTTTTGTACTGGAACGGTAATGGGGACAGCCGCCTTTCACGGTAGACAGATATTTGGGACTGATGATAATCCAGTGTTCTATGTTTTCCGGTACGCTTTGTTCTGTAAGTTGTCTTAGGCAGGTACCTGCTTGGGGGCATTGTCGGTTAAGGCACATCGAATATTGATAAGGGACTTTTGCAAAGTCAATTTTTTCTTCCATGATTTTCCTCCTTATAAATGTGAAACTTTTTTGTTGAATTTATTTCATTTTGTTTCACATTTATATTATAACACAAAATTTTTGGTGTAGCAAGTTATACCAAAATATTCTTCTAACGAAGAAATTATTGGTAAACTTGCAAGGGTGATCCCCTTGACCCCCTCCTGCAAAAATAAAAAAATATACCAAAACGGCATGTATATTTTTTTATTCTGCAGAACAATACCTATACTAAAGCATAGGTATCGCAGGGGCTATTCTCGCCCCTACGAAAATACTTTGTATTTTCTACCCTATAGCTACCGCACTACATTGCTAATATAAAATTAGCAATTCCATTTGGTCTTGCTTAATCTGTTTTAGTAATATGCTTTATATAGAAAAATGCAATTACTTCTGCAATTATAAGAATTGATTGCATTATTAGTATTTGTTTTTCTGCAGGTAATTCACTAAATTTAATTGCTATGTGTAATGCTATATCTGAATACATTATTTATCACCTCAATATATATTCTATCACTTGTGACCTTAAAATACAATGTCAAAATTTAATGGTGTAAATATAAGGCTAAAAATGGTTATATTATATAAGGGTGATAAAAATGAAATTTGAAAAATTTAAACCAGAAAATTATAAAA
>OHEX01000668.1_pt1 | contig 15379 bp, 8 predicted proteins | sample 1567361 | NCBI WGS metagenome assembly OHEX01 (sample SAMEA3879585, study PRJEB24766) | human gut metagenome | biome: human-associated habitat; feature: feces | place: USA | collected 1985/1987 | reverse complement strand
CGCCAGAGGCTCCCCTCGATAGGGGAGCTGTCGAGCGAAGCGAGACTGAGAGGTTACTTCTTCGAATAATCTCTCTCACCGTAGATAGCCGTACCAATGCGCACGAGGGTCGCACCTTCGCGGATGGCGTTCTCAAAGTCGCCGCTCATGCCCATGGAGAGGGTCTCCATCTTCACGTTCTGGTACCCCCGCTCCCCGGCCTGCACGAACAGCTTGTACACCTGGGCCAGATACCGGCGGTTCTGGGCGTCGTCGTCGTTGACGGGCGGGATGGCCATCAGACCCTTGACCCGGATGTGCTCTTCTGCGGCGGCAGCGTCCAGCAGGGGCCAGAGCTGTTCCGGCGAGACGCCCGACTTCGACTCCTCGCCGCCGATGTTCACTTCCAGCAGGACGTCCTGCACGATGCCGGCCTTGGCGGCTTCCTTTTCGATCGCGGCCAGCAGATGCTCGCTGTCCACGCTCTGGATGAGGCTTGCGCGGCCCAGCACCTTCTTGATTTTGTTGGTCTGCAAATGGCCGATCAGGTGCCATTCGATGTCCTTGGGAAGCTCCTCGTACTTCTGAGCCATCTCCTGAGGCCGGTTCTCTCCGAAAATCCGCTGGCCGGCTTCGTAAGCCTCCATGATCCGCTGGGCAGGGTAGGTTTTTGAAACGGCCACCAGCTCCACCTGCCCGGGCAAGGAGCTTTTGACCCGCAATATCCGATCTGCTATCGACATCCTACAATCTCTCCAATTTTACAGTGAAGTGACGCATCAATTCCGTCTCCCAGACGATTTTAACGCCTCGTTTTATTTCGTCACGACGATCGTAAACATTTTTTAGAGCCGCTGCGATTACATCCATATGATTGTTGGTATAAACACGCCGAGCGATACACAAGCGGAGCAGATCAAGGCCTCCAAAGCGATTTTCACGAGTTACAGGGTCACGGTCTGCGAGGATATAACCGATTTCACAACCACGGATACCGGCCTCCAAATACAACTCGATAGCGAGAGTTTGCGCAGGGAACTCTTCTTTCGGAACACTCGAGAGCACCTTGTCGGCATCGACAAACAGCGCATGACCTCCGACAGGTCTTTGATAGGGAATACCGTATTCATCCAAACGCGCCGCAAGATATTGAACCTGTTTGATACGTGTTTCGATATTATCAAACTCGGTATTTTCCTCAAGACCAACGGCCAAAGCCGCCATATCCCGGCCGTTCATACCTCCGTAGGTAAGATAACCTTCAAAAGGAATACAGAATTTTTTTGCACCTTCATACCAGTCTTCATGCCTGGTAGCAATAAAACCGCCCATATTTACGAGGCCGTCTTTCTTGGAGGACATAGTCATGCCATCAGCCAAAGAAAACATCTCCTTTACGATCTCCTTGATGGTCTTGTCCGCATACCCGTCCTCCCGGGTCTTGATGAAATAGGCATTCTCCACGAAGCGTGCCGAATCGAAAATAACACGTTTGCCGTATTTGTCCGCAAGGGCGCGCACCTCCCGCAGGTTTTGCATGGAAACAGGCTGGCCACCGGCGGTATTATTGGTGACTGTCACGATGATGAAAGGAATTTTGTCCTTATATTGCTTCAGGGCTGTTTCCAGTTTTGCAGGATCGACATTGCCTTTGAACGGCACTTCCAATTGGGTGTCTTTCGCCTCATCTACAGTACAATCGAGCGCTACGGCTTTACGGCTCTCTATATGCCCCTTTGTCGTATCAAAATGCGAGTTGCCCGGGACAATATCTCCGTTATGCACCAGATGACTGAAAAGAACATTCTCTGCGGCTCGTCCCTGATGGGTCGGAATTACATATTCAAATCCGGTCAGCCGGGTAATGGTATCTTTCAACAGAAAGAAAGATGAAGAGCCGGCATAACTCTCATCTCCCATCATCATCGCCGCCCATTGGCGGTCGCTCATCGCACCCGTACCCGAATCGGTAAGGCAATCGATATAAACTTGATCCGCTTTTAATTGAAATAAATTGTAGTGAGCTTCTTTGATCCATTTTTCACGTTCTTGTCGCGTACTTTTACGGATAGGTTCAACCATTTTAATTTTCCATGATTCAGCAAAAGGCAGTTCCATAATATAATTTTTTACTAATTAATAGAATTAAAAAAAGATTTTTATTAGTACATACGATAACAAAGATAGTGAAATTTGCGATATTAAAAAAGAAAGAAGAAGTAAAAATTTGTTTTGATTCTTCTTTCTTTTACAGGCAGACCTACAGCACGGAGCGGGACAACCGCTCTTCCGGCCGGTAAGCCGGCGACGGCTACCAGCCGCCGCCCAGCGCCTTGAACAGATTCACATAATTGATATACTGTTGAGCTACGAGGTTCACATATTCCATCTGCGACTGGTACATGTTTCTTTCGGCGTCGATCACGTCCAGATAGGCCGACATACCGTTGCGGTAGAGCGAATTGGTCATCGTGGCGATCTCGATATTGGCCCGGAGCAACCGGGCGTAATTCTCGGCCTGGCTGCGGTAGGTAGCGATGTCGAGCAGGCTCTTTTCCACATCGCCCAACGCTTCGAGCACGGTCTCCTCATAGGCGAACACGCTCTGATAATATCGCTCCCTGGCAACCTGCTCCTGCCGCTTGAGCTTGCCGAAATTAAAGATCGGCTGCACGAGCGACCCGACGGCCGACCACGCCCACGAATGACCGTCGGAAATACCTTCGATCGAACTGGAAACGATACCCCCGGCTCCGGTCAGCGTAATCGACGGAAAACGCTTGCTACGGGCAAGCCCCACGTTCGCGGCCGCCTCATCCATGTTGAACGAAGCCTCCATGATGTCGGGACGCCGCTCGAGCAATTCCGAAGGAAGTCCGACGGGAATATCCATTACCTGATAATTGTCCAGCAAGGCATCGTCGAAAGTTTCGTCCCCGAAATAGGAGGGATTCTCGCCGAGCAGGACACAAAGGGCCAGACGCGACTGCTCGACGGCACGCTGATACTGCGGAATATCGGCCTCGGCCTGATAGACGAGGCTCATGGCTTGCTGAAGGGCCACGCCGTTGGACATGCCGTAACGGGCGAGCGAATCCACGAGCGCCGCCGACTCCCGGCGCAGCACATAGCTCTGCCGGGCGATCCGCAGGTCGCGGGTGTATTGAAGCACGGTAAAATAGGAGGTGGCGACTTCCGCCGTCAGCGACAGCATCACGCCCCGGTAGCCCCATTCCGAAGAGTAGAGAGCTGCCTTAGCCGCCCGGTTAGCGCTGCGGAGTGTTCCGAAAAGGGGTACTTCCCAGGAAATCGACGGTTCGATCGTATATTGTTGGGTCGTACCGGTCGGCTCGGTATAGTTTCCCTGCGCCGAGACGTTCAGTCCCACCGAGGGAAGAAAAGGCGCACGGGCCACAGCGATATTGGCGCGTGCTTCGAAGATACGCGAAGCCGCCTGCGCCAGATTGCGGTTGTTTTCGAGCGCGTGCTCCACCAGGCGATTGAGCGTCGAATCCCCGAAAATCTCCCACCAGGCGAAAGGCAGCGACACCGAATCCTGCGGAAAATCGCCCGCGAAGCGATAATTCTCAGGCACTTCGACCTGCGCGTCGTAGAGTTTCGGAGTGCACGATGCCAGTGCGGCAGCGAACAGAATGATTGCAAAGTATCGTTTCATGACTCTTTTTGTTTTAACTCCCGCTTGCGTTCGAACTTGCCGACACGGGCAACCAGATAATACAGAGCAGGGTAGATGAAAATGCCCAGCATCGTGGCGAGCAACATACCGCCCACCAGAGCCATACCCATAATATTGCGGGCCGTAGCATAGACCCCGCTGGCGAAGATCAGCGGCATGACGCCCAGGATGAACGAGAAGGCGGTCATCATGATCGGCCGCATACGCAGCCTCGCCGCCTCGATCGTCGCGGCCTTCAGGTCCATGTTCTTCTCGAAGAAGAGCTGATCGGCATATTCCACGACCAAAATGGCATTCTTGGCCGAAAGACCGATCAGCATGACCAACGAGATCTGCATGTAGATATTATTGATAAACTCGGGGCTGACCAGGTACGCCGCACCGACAAATAACAGTGCGCCGAGCACCGCGAGCGGGACACTCAACAGGATCGCCAGCGGCAGCCCCCAGCTGTTGTAGAGGGCCGAAAGAGTCAGGAACACGAAGACAATAGCCAGCAGGTAAACGGCGCCGCTGCTGCCCGAAGCCGTCTTTTCCTGATAGGATAAGCCGCTCCAGGTGGTTCCGACCGCCTCGGGCAGCACGTCGGCGGCCACCGCTTCGATGGCGTCCATCGCCTGACCGGTCGAAACTTTCGCGGCGGGATTGACCGTCAGCTCGATCGACCGGTAGAGGTTGAACTGCGAGACGAATTCGACACCCGTAGTATCCCGTACGGTCGTGAACGACGAAACGGGAATCGAGTTGCCCTGACCGTCGTCCACGAAATAGCTTTCGAGCGAATACTTGTCACGACGGTACTCGGGCGCAGCCTGGATATAAGTCTGGTAAAGTTTTCCGAACCGGTTGAAATTGTTGATATAGGAACCGCCGAGCAGAGTGCTCATCGTCTTGTAGAAACTCCGGAGCGGCACGCCCTGTGCCAGCGCTTTCTCCTTATCGACTTCGATTCGCCGCTGGGGGATGCCGGCGTTGAACTGGGTGGTCACGGAGCCGATCTGCGGCTGCTTGCGCAGCGAATCCATGAAGCGCATGGTTTCGTCCGCCAGGAACTCCGTACCCCGGCCTTCAAGATCCTGTACCTGCAACGTAATGCCGGACGTTACGCCCAAACCGGGGATCGATGGCGAGATAAAGGCGTAGCTGACGGCCTCGGGAACTGCCACGTACAACTCCTCCGTCAAGGCGGAAGCGATCTGAGAAGAGGTCTTGCTGCGCTGGCTGTAATCGACCAGCTTCACGAAGATAATACCGCTGTTGCTCGAAGCGATACCCGCCAGCATATTGAAACCGGCGGCAAAGGAGGTCGCCTCGACATCCGGACGCTGCCGGACGAGTTCATCGACCCGCTGCATCGCCTTGACGGTGGTTTGCAGGGATGAAGCCTCGGGCGTCTGCACGAAGACCATGACATACCCCTGATCCTCGTCGGGCAGGAAGCCCGAAGGCAGGAAGTGCCAGATCACGGCGATAGCGGCAAGGGTTACGGCGACGATTCCTCCGGTACGCTTCAGGTGACCGATAAAACGGGTGGTAGCCGATGTGTATTCTTCGGTACGTTTGCCGAACCAGCGGTTGAAAGCGGCGAAGAATCCCTTCTGCACCTTCGGGCGCGGCTTGAGCAGCAACGCGCACAGCGCAGGCGAAAGGGTGAGGGCATTGAACGAAGAGATGCAGACCGATACGGCGATCGAGATCGAGAACTGCTGGAACAGCAGACCCGTGATACTCCCCATGAACGATACGGGAATAAACACGGCCAGCAGTACGACGGTCGTAGCGACGATCGGCGACGAGACGCTGTGCATCGCTTCGACGGTCGCCTGCTTCGCACTCAGCCCCTTCTCGATATTGACCTGCACGGCCTCGACCACCACGATCGCATCGTCGACCACCAGGCCGATGGCCAGCACCATGCCCAACAGCGAGATGATATTGATCGAGAAGCCGAGCAGCGGGAAGAGCGCGAAAGCGCCGATGATCGACACCGGAATCGCCAGCAACGGGATGAGCGTCGCACGCCAGTCCTGCAGGAAGAGGAAGATGATGGCGATCACCAGAATCAGAGCGATAATGAGCGTAACGAAAATATCCTTCACGCCGGCTTCGATACTGGTCGTGGCATCGACCATCGAAGTATAGGTAATGCCATCGGGGAAGCGCTTGGAAAGGCGCTCCATTTCGGCCTTGACCGAATTGCCCACATCGACGGCATTGCTGCCCGGTTGCTGATAAATGACAAGCAGGGCGGTCGGGTCGCTATTGAAGAGCGATTCGACACCGTACTGGCGGCTGCCGAGAGCCACGTCAGCAATATCGCTCAACCGAACCTGCTCGCCTTCGGGAGTGGTGGAGATAATGATGTCGCCGAACTGCTCCGCATCGTAGATCTGGGGCGGCATGGTCACCGTATAGGTATAAGTCACGTCGCCCGCAGCGGGTTCCCCGCCGAACTTGCCCGCCGGAAAGATGCCGCCCTGCGCTTCGACAGCCGCAAAAACCTCGTCGAGCGAGATCTTGTAGTAATCCAACAGGTCGGGCTTCAGCCAGATACGCATGGCGTATTCACCGGCGCCCATAATGTCCACCTTACCTACGCCGTCGATCTTCAACAGTTCGTTCTGGATGTTGATATAGGCGTAGTTGGAGAGAAAATCGCCGGTGTAGCGTCCGTCGCTGGTGAGCGAATAGACGATCAGAAAGCCGGTCATGGTCTTGCGCGTGGTGACGCCCTGCTGGGTCACCGACGCGGGAAGTTGCGAAAGGGCCGTCGAAACATTGTTCTGCGTAAAAATAGCGTCCATGTTCGGATCGGATCCGATATCGAAGGTCACCTGCAGATTCATCGACCCGTCGTTGGCGCTCGTAGCCTGCATATAGAGCATATCGCTGACACCCATGATGCTCTGCGAAACGGGCGTGGCGACCGCATTGTTCACGGTTTCGGCATCGGCACCGGGATAGGTCGTCGAAACTTCGACGACAGGAGGCGTAATGTCGGGATACTGCTCGATCGGCAGGTCGAATATAGAAATGATACCCAGCAGCACGATAGCTGCCGCCAGCGCAATGGCGAAAATGGGCCGCGCGATGAAAAATTTTCCCATACCTGCCTATTTTTTAACGGGAACGACCCGCATTCCCTGACGAAGTTTCTGCAAACCGGTCACAGCGACCGTTTCTCCCGGTTCCAGGCCCGACTCGATGGCCCACATTCCGCCGAACGTCTCGCCCGGCGTAACCTTGCGGTATTCGGCCGTGCTGTCCGGCCGGATTACCCAGACCGACGATACGTCGAGAGTCTGCACGACACTCTGCTGCGGCACCAGTACACGGGGCAGCTTCGCCCCGATATTGGCTTCGACACGCGCGAACTGTCCGGTCTTGAGCCGGTAGGAAGGATTCGGGAAGCGGACGATCAGCACGATCGTCCCCGTAGCCGAAGATACGGCCGTCCGGGTGTAATCGTACTTGCCGAAAAGCGGATAGCGGGTACCGTCCGCCTCGTAAAGCACGATCTCCGAAAGCAGTTCGGCGTTGTCGTAGATATTCGTCCGATTGCTGTCCAACCGAAGGAATTGCGTCATCGGAATCGCAATGGGGACCTGGACCGTATCAATATTCATAATCGTGGTGAGGGTCGGAATTTGCGTACCCGGACCGACATAATCACCGACGGAGCCGTTCGAAGATTCGATAATGCCGTCTATCTGTGCATAGATCTTCGTGTAGCCCAGATTGAGCTGGGCATTCCGCAGAGCCTGCCGGGCCGACTTCACGTCGGCCTCCGAAGCGGCGTACTGCGCCGTATATTGGTCGAGTTGCGTACCGCTGATGGCATTGATCTTGGCCAGCGGCACCGCCCGGTCGAAATTGTTCTTGGCTTCGAGCGCCAGCGCACGGCTCGACTCCAGAGCCGCTTGAGCCGAAAGCAGGGCAGTGTAATACTCACTGTCGTCGATTTCGAAAATCAACTGACCCTTGCGCACGGGCATACCTTTTTTATAGTGCCGGGCTACGAGAAACCCGCTCACACGGGGTTCGACCACCACTTCGTTATCGCTGTTGATCTGGGAAATGAAGCTCCGCCGCGTATAGAGCAAATCGAACTCGGCGACAGCGATTTCGATCTCCATCGGCGGCATCTGCCCGGTATGTCCGGAACGGGAACCGCAGGAAACCGCGAGCAAAGAGAGCGCGAGCAGGATAAAGGGAATTGAAGACGATCTGTAACACATAGTTTCTGCATTTTTCGAAATACACGGCAAGTTATGTGCCTCAACTTGCGGTCAATTCAAATTTTTCGGAGAATAATGTCCCTTTCGGCCCCTCAGGGCGAGCCGGGAGCCCGAATCCGCCCCCCGGCAGGAGCACAGCGGACAGCCGCTCCCGCCTCCCGTCGAAAAACATCCCGTCGCATCCGAAACGAACGAACGGCCGGACAACATCCGGCATAAATGCTCCCGACGCATCCCGTCCCGGTTTTTACGATACCGGTTGAATTCCGGAAAAAGGGATGCGGCTGGTTTTGTTTTATTTCCGGTTTATGCTATCTTTGCGAAAATAACTTTTGCCCGGACCGGCCGTATTCCGGAAACACGGAACCGCATCGTTCAAGGAATACGCGCCGTTCTCACTCAAAATAAAAAATTCTCGCATGAAAAAACTATTCCGAACCCTGTTTGCCGCAGCCCTGTGCTGTCTGACATTCAAGGCGACAGACGCCTGCACCAACTTCATCATCACCCGGGGAGCCTCCTCGGACGGCTCGGTGATGGTCTCCTACGCCGCCGACTCCCACCAGCTCTACGGCGCACTCTACAAAACCTTCGCCGGGCGCTACAAACCCGGCACGATGCTCCCGGTCTATGACTGGGACTCGGGCCGCTACCTGGGAGAAATTCCGCAAGCGGCACAAACATACGCCACGATCGGCAACATGAACGAACATTCGCTCATCATCGGCGAGACGACCTACGGAGGCCGCCCCGAACTGGAGGACTCGACGGGCCGCATGGACTACGGGTCGCTGATCTACATCACCTTGCAGCGTGCCAAAACCGCGCGTGAGGCCATCGGCGTGATCGCCGAGCTGGCCGACACCTACGGCTACGCGTCGAGCGGTGAGTCGTTCTCGATCGCCGACCCCGACGAAGCGTGGATCATGGAGCTGATCGGCAAGGGTTTCAAGGACGACGGCAAGGGCGGCAACGCCCGCAAAGGCATCGTCTGGGTAGCCCGCCGCATTCCCGACGGATACGTTTCGGCACACGCCAACCAGTCGCGCATCACGACTTTCCCGCTCGACGATCCCGAGAACTGCCTCTACGCTCCCGACGTGATCTCCTTCGCCCGTGAAAAGGGCTATTTCAACGGCCCGGACGAGGAGTTCAGCTTCTGCGATGCCTACGCTCCGGCCGATTTCGGCACAGTGCGCGGATGCGACGCCCGCGTGTGGGCGTTCTTCCGCACCGTAGCGGACGACATGGATCAATACACGGACTATGCAATGGGATACAACATGTCCAACCGGATGCCTCTCTGGGTGGAACCCCGCACCAAAGTCGATCCCAAGACCGTTTTCGACGCCATGCGCGACCACTACGAAGGAACTCCGATGGACATGACCCAGGACATCGGTGCGGGCGGACATGCCCTGCCGTACCGCTGGCGCCCGATGGATTTCGAAGTGGACGGCGTAACCTACCTGAACGAGCGTGCGGTAGCAACCCAGCAGACCGGATTCTGGTTCGTGGCACAGGCCCGGCCCTGGCTGCCGGACGACATGGGCATCCTCTGGTTCGGGGTGGACGACGCAGCGACATCCTGCCTGACGCCGATCTACTGCTCGGCAACCGAGGTTCCCGAATGTTTCCGCGAGGGCAACGGCACGATGCTCAAATATTCGCCCACGTCGGCATTCTGGCTCTTCAACCGCGTAACCAACTTCGCCTATCTGCGTTACGATCTGATCGCGGCCGACATCCGCAAGGTGGTTGACGAGTGGGAGAATACCCGTTTGGAGGAGGTCAAACAGATCGACGCAGCCACAGAGGGCGACTCGCCCAAGAAACGGCAGAAACGGCTTACCCGTTATTCGGTGGATATGGCCCAGCAACTCTTCGACCGCTGGACGGAACTCGACCGGTACCTGCTCGTCAAATACATCGACGGCAACCTGAAGAGCGAAACCGAACCGGGTAAATTCCTCGACAACGGCAACGGGCGCGACATTCCCGACAAGATCCAGTTCCCGGGCTATAACGAAAAGTGGAAACGCGCCGTAGTAGCCGACCACGGTGAAGTGCTGAAAGTAATTCAATAAATACATACAAAAAATATGAAATACGATATCATTGTGATCGGCAGCGGTCCGGGCGGTTACGTAGCCGCCATCCGCGCTGCTCAACTGGGTAAGAAAGTGGCTGTCGTAGAGCGTGCCGAGGCCGGCGGCGTATGCCTCAACTGGGGTTGCATCCCGACCAAAGCGCTGCTCAAGAGCGCCCAGGTTTACAACTATTGCAAGTCGGCCGAACATTACGGACTCGACTTCGCAGGCGAAGTGCGGCCCAACCTCGAAAAGATCGTAGCCCGCTCGCGCGGCGTGGCCGAAACGATGAACAAAGGCGTGTTGTTCCTGCTCAAAAAGAACAACGTGGAGCTGATCAACGGCTTCGCAAAACTGAAAGGAAACGGCCGGATCGACGTGGACGGCACGGAGTACGAAGCTGACCACATCATCCTCGCCACCGGAGCACGGCCCCGCGAAATGCCGTTCATGCCCATCGACGGAGAGCACGTGATCTCCTCGAAGCAGGCGCTCGTACTGCCCAAACTGCCCGAAACGATGATCGTCGTGGGATCGGGTGCCATCGGCAGCGAGTTCGCTTATTTTTATGCCGCGCTGGGTGTGAAGGTCACCATCGTCGAGTATCTGCCCCAGATCATGCCCCTCGAAGACGAAGAGGTCGCCAAAACCATGGAACGCTCGTTCCGCAAGCTGAAAGCGACCATACTTACTTCGACCACCGTGAAATCGGTGAAAGTCAATGCCGAAGGCAAATGCGACGTCGAGGTGGAAGGCAGGAAGGGGGCGGAGACCCTCTCGGCCGACATCGTCCTCTCGGCCGTCGGCATCCAGTCCAACATCGAGGGAATCGGGCTCGAGGAGCTGGGCGTCGCGGTCGAGCGCGGCAAGGTGACGGTGGATTCCTTCTACCGCACGAACGTGCCGGGCATCTACGCCATCGGCGACATCGTGCCGGGACCGGCACTGGCCCACGTCGCCTCGGCCGAGGGCATCTGCTGCGTAGAGGCCATCTGCGGGCTGAACCCCGAGCCGGTGGACTACACGACGATTCCCTCGTGCGTATTCACCTCGCCGGAAGTGGCTTCGGTCGGTATGACCGAACGACAGGTCAAGGAGATGGGTATCGACTACAAAGTGGGACGCTTCCCCTTCACCGCTTCGGGCAAAGCGACCGCCGCAGGCGACCGCGACGGCTTCGTAAAACTGATCTTCGACCAGAACGACAAGCTGCTGGGAGCACATCTGGTGGGAGCGAACGTAACCGAAATGCTGGCCGAGCCGACGCTCGCCAAATCGCTGGGAGCGACGGTACAGCAGATCGCACACACAATCCACGCACACCCGACCATGAACGAAGGAGTTATGGAGGCGGCCGAGGTAGCTCTGGGTGCCGCGATCCACGTATAAATCGAAAATTACCGCAATGCGAACGGGGACGGCCTGCACAGGATCGTCCCCGTTTCATTTGCATACGCCCGTCAAGGAGTAATCGATAACACCGAAGGAATCATGGCCCCGGGACGATCGGCGATTGAATGAAAAGAAAAGCGGCCGAACGAAACAATCGAAGAGAAAACCACCCGAACATAAGGGAAAACAGGCTGCCGGATCGAAGCGAAGGCGGCCTCTACTTTTCCACCGATGAAAAATAGCGGAGAGCGGGCAGCCGGGTTTCCCGCACGAATACTTCCGGCGGATAGAGCACATCGCTCAGGAAAAGGCCCTGGGCGGGTGCTCCGGCGCTCGACCGCGAAAGATCGCGGCTGGCGACGATGTCGCGGAACTGTTCAACGGTATAACGTCCCCGGCCCACATCGACCAGCGTGCCGACGATAGCCCGCACCATATTCCGCAGAAAGCGGTCCGCACGAATCGTAAAGCAAAGCGTACCGTCCCGGCCGACCGTCCAGTCGGCCCGTTTGAGATGGCAGATATTGGTCTTGTTGTCGGAATTGAGCTTGGCGAACGACGTGAAATCCTCGAACTCCATCAATACGTCGGCCGCACGGTTCATTGCCGCCACGTCCAGCGGTACGTAATATTGCCAGGAAGCGGCTCGTGTAAAGGGATTCTTGCGCGGTTCGATATAGTAGCGGTACTCCCGCTCCCGGGCGCTGAAACGGGCGTGAGCATCGGCCGCGACCGGCACGATGCGGCTTACGGCAATATCGCCGGGAAGCATATGGTTGAGCTTGAAAACGACCTGTTCCGGATCGGCGACGGGAGAGGAAGTGTCGAAATGCGCCACGTAATAGGAGGCATTCACTCCCGTATCGGTGCGTCCGGCACCGGTCAACAGAATCGGTTCACGGAGCAGGGTAGAGATTGCCCCTTCGATCGTCTGCTGTACCGACGGCATATCGGGCTGCCGCTGCCAACCGCAATAGGCTCCGCCGTTGTATCTCAATTCGATAAAATAACGCATCGTTTTTCCATTTATCACATCTTGCAGGCAGTCCCCGCATTTCGGGAGGAATCCCAGCCGGCTCGTCCCGAATCTTTCGATCCCGAGCCGAGAATCACGGCTGATCGGATCTCCATTCGCAAAAAGAATCCGAACCCATGATACTCTGCAAAGATAGTGAAAGGTGAGAGCAATCGTGCGGGCTTGCACGCAAAGATTGCCGAACCGCCTCCCATCTTCCGCAAAGATAGTGAAAGCCGACAGAAAACGGGCACTTGTTCCCAGTTTTCCGAGACGCAACCTATTTAAGACTATGTCAAAGATAATAAAATCCGGAACGCCAACTCCGCTCCATAAAAAACGAGGTCGAAACCCGATAGGATTTCGACCCCGCATCTATACTATCCCGCGATTATTTGCGCGGCTTGATGTTCAGTTTCACCGGACGAATCATATTCTCGGGCTTGAGAATCGTGTCAAGCTCCTCCTTCGAGAGAATACCGTGCTCGAGCACCAGATCATAGACGCCGCGGCCCGTAGCGAGAGCCTCCTTAGCGATCTTGGTCGAATTCTTGTAACCGATGATCGGGTTGAGAGCCGTCACCACGCCGATACTGTTCTTCACGTAATCGGCACAGCGCTCGCGGTTGGCCGTAATGCCGTCCACGCAGAGCGTGCGGAGCGTATCGAAGCCGTTCATCAGCAACTCGGCGGACTCGAAATCGCACTGGGCCATCACCGGCTCCATGGCGTTCAGCTCCATCTGGGCGGCTTCCCCGGCCATGGTCACACATAATTCATTACCCATTACCTTATAAGCGATCTGGTTCATCACCTCCGGGATCACAGGATTCACCTTACCCGGCATGATAGAAGAACCCGGCTGCATAGCAGGCAAGTTAAACTCACCCAAACCGCAACGAGGGCCGCTTGCCAACAAGCGAAGGTCATTACATATCTTATTCATCTTCACGCAAACCCGCTTCATGGCGGAAGCATAGCCTACCAAGCAAGAAGTATCCGAGGTAGCTCCTACCAAATCGGAGGAGAGACGGATATCCCATCCGGTTATCTCACGTAAAGCCGCGATACATTTCTCCGCGTATCCCGGCTCGGCACAAATACCCGTACCGATAGCGGTAGCTCCCATATTAACCACCAAGAAATCGGCGGCGGCCTCATTCAAGTGAGCGATCTCATCCTGCAAGATGCTGGCGAAGCCATTAAAGGTCTGCCCCAACGTCATAGGTACGGCATCCTCCAACTGCGTACGTCCCATCTTGATAATTTGCGAGAACTCCTCTCCTTTCTTACGGAAAGAGGCGATCAATTCCTCCAAATGGGGAAGCAATTGAAGATGCTTAAAATACATACCGATATGGATAGCGGTCGGATATGCGTCGTTCGTGGATTGCGAGCAGTTCACATGGTCGTTCGGTGAGCAGTATTGGTATTCACCCCGCTCATGCCCCATCAGCTCCAAGGCACGGTTGGCGATCACCTCATTCGCGTTCATATTCGTAGTGGTACCCGCTCCGCCTTGGATCATATCCACCGGGAACTGGTCGTGATGTTTACCATCGAGAATCTCCCCACAAGCGGCGATGATAGCGTCTTTTTGCTCTACGGTAAGCAAGCCTAATTCAAAGTTAGCCATGGCAGCCGCCATTTTTGTTATAGCTAATCCTTTAATGAATAAAGGATATTCACTCAAACGGAATTTACTGATTGAGAAATTCTCGATTCCTCTCAAGGTTTGAACTCCGTATAATGCTTCGGCGGGGATTTCACGAGCGCCGATCAAATCGCTCTCTATGCGAGTTTTTCCAGTTAATTTAGTATCCATATTAGAAATATTAATCGTTTTTTATTGTTTCCGCAAAGGTAGAAACTATTATTTTGAAAGCAAATTATTCTTCGAAATAATAAAAACAAATACCAAAAACGTCAATACACGTCTACGCAAGGCTCAATGAATTACAATTTGTCAATAGAGCAGTTTTAATAGACCTTCTGATCTTTTTTATCTCATTCATAAAAAAAGTACGATTTTATTTGCTGTTTGTCAAAGATTCCATATATTTGCTGCCGTAATAACAAAACAGAGTCATGAGAACATTCGTAGTAAATACATATTGGTGGTGGCGCTCCGTACAACTCAAAAGGTCGTAAGGAACGAAGACTCGTATGTATATATAAACACTACATAAAGATATAAAGAGGTCTGTCGCACTTGCGGCAGGCCTCTTTTCTTTTTATGGCAAATTCAAAAGGAAAATAACTAAAATAGATAAAAGATGAAAACGTATCAAGTTGACAAGAATGGTTACTATGGTGAGTTCGGCGGGGCTTATGTTCCCGAGATCCTTCATCAATGCGTGGAAAATTTACAGAATACCTATCTGCAAGTGTTGGAGAGCGATAGCTTCAAGGAAGAGTTCGATCAGTTATTGCGTGATTATGTAGGCCGCCCCTCCCCTCTTTACTTGGCCAAACGGTTGAGCGAGAAATACGGATGTAAGATCTATTTAAAACGGGAAGACTTGAACCATACCGGAGCACATAAGATCAACAATACGATCGGCCAGATCCTCCTAGCCCGCCGCATGGGGAAGACCCGTATCATCGCCGAGACGGGTGCCGGACAGCATGGAGTGGCTACGGCTACGGTATGTGCCTTGATGAATATGGAATGTATCGTTTATATGGGGAAGACAGACGTGGAACGCCAACATGCCAACGTACAGAAGATGGAAATGCTGGGAGCTACCGTCGTGCCCGTGACCTCGGGAAACATGACCTTGAAAGACGCCACGAACGAGGCGATCCGTGACTGGTGCTGTCATCCTTCGGATACGTATTATATTATCGGTTCTACGGTAGGCCCCCATCCTTATCCGGATATGGTAGCCCGGCTGCAATCCGTTATCAGCGAGGAGATCAAGAAGCAACTGCTGGAGAAGGAAGGAAGGGATCACCCGGATTACCT
>OHEX01000647.1_pt1 | contig 15704 bp, 10 predicted proteins | sample 1567361 | NCBI WGS metagenome assembly OHEX01 (sample SAMEA3879585, study PRJEB24766) | human gut metagenome | biome: human-associated habitat; feature: feces | place: USA | collected 1985/1987 | reverse complement strand
CCCGCCGCATCAAAAGGACCCGGGCAGGCAGGGTGCTGAACACGTCCGCCTCCCCGCCCGGCAGCAGCAGATAGAACAGGGCCAATGAAAGTGGCAGATGGAGCATCCTGGCCCGGTAGAGCGGGCGCAGGGTCATTTCCGGCGGGCAGATGGTGCGCACCTGCAGCAACACGGAAAGGCCCTGCACGCTCAGTGCTGCACAGCAGAGCAGACTCCCACATCGTCCGGTGCGGGAGGCCAGGTCACAGCCGGAGCAGACTTCCAGCAGAATGGAACAGAGTGTGCCCGCACCGGCAGGCAAAAGCGCCCCTGCCCCGGCGGCCAGCATCCGAAAAAAGAGGATAAAACCGCAGAGCTTGCAGTACGTTATGGCGGCATCGGCCAGGATCTCATCCAGCCGCGGCGGTGCGGGGGATGCTGGCGCTGCAGATCCCGGTTTGACCGAACGCACTCCTGCAAACCGGTTCAGCAGGGCGGCAGTCAGATAGTTTGCGGTGATCTGTGACGCAAACAGCAGCACGCCAAGCTCTGCACTGCCCAGCAGGCTCTGCCCCACCGTCAGAACCACAAAGGATGGCCCGGAACAGATACAGGCAGGCAGCAGAGCATCCGCTTCCTCAGCCGTAAGCTGACCGGTCCTGACTGCCTGCGCCGCAGCACTGGCCGCTGGTGCAAAGCCACCCAGGAACCCGATGCAGAGCACCCGTGCCGCACAGGGTGTACGGATGCCGATGCCCCACGCCGCCAGACGGAACGGCAGGGCCAGCAGGTCGCTTTCCGGGCATTGGATGAGCAGGCGCGATACCACGAGAAACGGGAACAGCGAGAGCAGCAGCGGCCCGCTGCAGAGGGTCAGCCCTTCCCGCAGAGCAGCGGCACAAACCTCCGGCACTGCAAACGGCAGAATCCCTGCCGCCAGTGCCAGCAAAAACAAACCCGTCTGATCCCATCTGAAAAGCTGATTCATACACATGCCCTCCGGTTCCATATATATGTGATACGGGGCGCAGTTTTGCCCGGCGGGGAGGGAGCGGGTGTGAAACAGCAGAAAACCGGGCGGCTCTCCCTGCGCGGCTGGTTTGGCCGGATGCTGCGCCAGCCTCCCCGGGGCTTTTATGGGCAGCCCTCTGTCTATCTGAGCGGCGGTGTGATGGAGATCGAGCACTTCCGCAGGGTGCGCACCTATGAGGAGGGCAGGCTCTGCCTGGAATTTGCGGGCGGGTTGTTCACCGTGTATGGGGACGGGCTTAGAATCGAAACGCTGGCCGCTCACCGCATTACCCTGCGGGGGCGGTTCTTACGCACAGAATTTTCCAGCAATTAGGGAGGGATGCAGCATCTTACAGCTTTGGGCCGGGGCAGCATTTTCTGCCCGGAACGGTGATACCGATGGCATGCTCTCCGAAGCTGCACGGACAGGCCTGCACCTCACTGACATCTTCCCTGCTCCCGGCGGCTTTACAGCCCGATGTGCGGCATGGCGTTACCTCCGGCTGGCAAAACTTGCCCGCAAGCGGCGGGTGCATCTGCGCATCCGCAAAAAGACAGGGCTGTTTTTTCTCCTGCGGCCCTACCTCCGGCGGCGGGGGCTGTGGGCCGGGCTTTTGCTGTTTGTGCCGCTTTTGCTTTGGTCCCAGGGCCTTGTCTGGGCTGTGGATGCTTCCGGCCTGACGACCGGCCAGCAGGCGCGGGCCGCTTCCGTTCTGCGGGAAACCGTTTCCTTGATGCCGGGCAGTATCGTCACGCAGGAAAAACTTGCCGCCGGGGAATATGCTCTGCTCCAGAGCGGTGAATTCTCGTGGGTCAGCCTGAATTTTCTGGATGGGCGGCTGGAACTGGAAGCGGCAGAAGCCAAACCGGTGCCGGAGATCGCCGCCGGAACGCTCCATGGCCTGCGGGCAAAGACTGCGGGCACGGTGGTCAGCACAAACCTTGTCAGCGGGACGATGCTGGTGATTCCCGGGCAGGCAGTGGAAAAAGGCCAGGGACTCATCGGCACTGCCCGGGCTGAACGGGACGGTACGCTGATCTTTCAGCCTGCCGCTGGAAGCGTCCGGGCGCAGTTCGAGTGGGAGTTTGCGGAAGAGCTTCCACTGACGGCTGCCACATACCAGCTGACCGGGAACACTGTCGTTCAGCAAAGGCTTTTCCTTGCCGGGCGGGTGTTCCCATTGCCTTCCCTTTTCTCCCCTGCTGACGATTCCGCAGCGGTCACACGGCATCTTCAGCCGGAGCTTCTGGGGCTGACGCTCCCGCTTTCCGTCGAGGAAACCACCTATTACGAACAGGCAGAAAATGAAGTTCATTCCTCAGAGGATGAAGCCAGCGCACTGGCCCGTCTGCATGGCCTGCAGACCTTAAAAAATGATTACCCGGACGCAGAATTTGTGGCGCAGAAAGTAGATGTTACAACCGAGAATGACACCTTGCATTACCGGGTGGTCTACACCATCATCGCTGACATCTGCACCTGAAAACGGCCCGGAGTTTCTCGCTCCGGGCCGTTTTCAAGTTACATCTTATGCGTTTTCATTGGGTTCTTCGGCCGCTTCTTTTTTATAAGCAGCCTTCTCCACCAGCTGATTCAGGTCAAAATGATATTTGGTGTGGCAGAAATGACAGACGACCTCACAATCCGGGTCCTCATCCCGGAGCTTTTCCAGTTCCTTGCGGCCCAGGCTCAGCAGCATCTCTTCGGTACGCTCGGCACTGCAGTCACACTTGTACTGCACTTCGCGCTCATCCAGAACATTGGGGTTGAAGCCTGCCAGTGCAAGGTTCATCATATCCTCGGGGGTCTTGCCTTCCCGAAGCAGTTCAGTGACGGAAGGCATTGCGGCGATGTTATGCTCCAGCTGGGTGATCTCGGCATCGGTGGCACCGGGCAGCAGCTGCAGCAGGAAGCCGCCCGCGCAGGCAATGGTCAGGTCAGTATCCACCAGCACCCCCAGAGCGCAGACGGTAGGCACCTGCTCACTGTAAGCATAGTAGCTGGTCAGATCCTCGGCGATCTCGCCGGAGACCAGCGGCACCTGGCCCACAGTGGGTTCTTTCTGCAGGCGGTTGTCACGGATGACAGTCAGCACGCCATTTTTGCCCACAGCACCGCCCACATCCAGATGGCCGTTTGCTTTCAGAGGCAGCTCTACCAGCGGGTGGTCGATGCAGCCCTTGACATTGCCGGTGCCATCGGTACAGGCAACAACCGTGCCGGTGGGGCCGCCGCCCGCCACACGCAGCGTAATGGAATCGCCGTCATCCTTGAGCATGGAGCCCATCAGGGACGCACCGGTGAGCAGGCGGCCCAGAGCTGCGCTGCAGGTCGCACTGGTGTGGTGCAGCTGCTCGGCCGTGCGGACGATCTCAGTGGAGTCCACACCGCAGAACACAACACCGCCGTTTTCAGAAATACCACGGATCAGATTAGACATTTTCTTTTTCCTCCAATTGGGTATACTGCTTGACGGCACAGAAGAAATAGCGCTCGCTCTCTTCGGTCAGGGGGCCGAAGCTCTCACCGTCGCAGACCTTTTCCAGCACAAAGCCGTGCTTTTCCAACGCAGCTCGGATGGTATCCAGGTCGTAGGTATATTCATAGAACTGTTCATGGAAGTGTTCGCCGGTCTCGCGGTAGTCGATGTCCACCGTGATCTCCACCCGGCGGTCCGCAGGGTGATAGTGGTTGCGCCAGACGCAGGCAGCGTCCTCCTCCTCAAAGGTAAATACATTCTCCCCCAGCACCTTCTGGTGCTTGTAGGGAGTGTTCATATCAAAGAGGAACACGCCGCCCTCTTCCATGAAAAAAGCCGCGTTGGCAATGGCGGTATCCAGGTCCGGGATGTGGTTGAAGGTATCGAAGGTAGACACCGCGCCCCGGATGGTGCCGTAGAGGTCAAGCTTGAGCAGATCCTGCTGCAAAAGCAGCAGCTTGCCGGAAAGGCCCAGCTGTTCCGCCTTATCCCGCACAACACAGAGCATCTCCTCGGACTGATCGATGCCGATCATATCATAGCCCGCCTGGGTCAGCATCAGGGTCAGCTCCCCTGTTCCACAGCCCAGATCGGCCAGAATACCATCCCGGATATCGTGAGCATTCAGTTCCTGCCGGATCTGCTCATAGAGAGCATCATAGTCGGCTTCGCCGTTGAATTCATCATAGAAATAGGCAAATTCATTGTAGGCCATGGTTTACTCCGCTTCCTCGTCATCGGTGAACTCAGCCGCCACGGCCTCATTCAACACCGCCTGCAGCTCCGGGATGCCGTAGCCGTTCTCGCCGCTGGTCAGCACCACCTTCTGGCAGCCATAGGGCAGGCAGACCTTTTCAAAATCCTCCTGTGTCTTGGCCAGCTGGCTCTTTTTGAGCTTATCGGCTTTGGTCAATGCCACAACAAAGGGGATCTGATGGTAGTGCAGATACTTCAGCATCTGCAGGTCATCTGCGCTGGGGGCATGGCGGCAGTCGATGAGCTGCACCAGCAGGGTATGATGCCGGGGAGCCTCAAAATAGCTGTTGATGAGGTCATCCCAGCGCTCGCGGTCTGCATTGCTGACCTTGGCATAGCCATAGCCGGGCAGATCCACAAAATAGCAGTTGTCCACCTCATAGAAGTTGATGGTGGCCGTTTTGCCCGGTGTACTGGATACACGGGCAAGGTTCTTGCGGTTGCACAACTTGTTGATCAGGCTGGACTTGCCCACGTTGGAACGGCCTGAGAAGCTGAGTTCCGGACGGTCACTTTCGGGCAGCTGGCTGGAAATGCCGTAGCTTGCAATAAAATCCGCTTTGTTGTAGTTCATCGTTTGCTCCTTTGATTAGCAGACAGCCCCCGGCTTCGGTTTTTCCGGTGCGGGCGGGATGGCCGCTTCCACCGGCTTTGCCTTTTTGGCGGGGTGCGGATGACGGGCAGAAACGCTCTTGGGCTTAAGCAGAGCGGCATTGAGCACCTGCGCAAGGTCAGACATGGGCAGGAAGGTCAGATTCTTCTTCACCTCGTCATCCACCTCGTACAGGTCCGGAACGTTATCCTTGGGGATGAGCACGGTTTTCATCCCCTCACGGTAGGCAGCCATGCTCTTTTCGCGCAGGCCGCCGATGGGCAGCACATTGCCGTGCAGGGTGATCTCGCCGGTCATGGCAACATCACCGCGCACCGGGATGCCGGACAGACAGGACACCAGAGCCGTGGTCAGAGTAACACCGGCGCTTGGGCCGTCCTTGGGCACGGCACCCTCGGGGGCATGGATGTGCAGATCGCATTTTTTCAGCCGCTCAGGGTCGATGCCATATTCCTCGGCGTGGACACGGACATAGGTGATGGCCAGCTGGGCACTTTCCTTCATCACGTCGCCCAGCGAACCGGTGACGGTGATCTTGCCGCTGCCATTGTCCATGACCTGCACCTCGATGGGCAGGGTCTCGCCGCCGATGCTGGTCCAGGCCAGACCGTTGGCAATACCGATGGCATTGGTCCGGTTGAGGAAATCGGGCTTGACGAAGCGGGGGCCCAGCAGCTCTTCCAGGCTGCTGCCGGTCACAGAAACGTTTTCTGCTTCACCGGACGCGATCTTGCGGGCGCACTTGCGCAGGACACTGGTGATGGTACGCTCCAGGGTGCGGACACCGGCCTCACGGGTGTAGCCGTCAATGATGCCGTAGAGCGCGCTCTGGGAGAAGGTGACCTTCCCGGCCAGACCGCAGGCCTTGAGCTGCTTGGGTACCAGATGCTTGCGGGCAATGTTGTATTTCTCCACCCGGGTATAACTGGGCAGCTCAATGACATCCATGCGGTCACGCAGAGGGCCGGGAATGGCGCTCAGATCATTTGCCGTGGTGATAAAAAGCACATGGCTCAGATCAAACGGCATATCGATAAAGTGATCATTAAAGGTGGTGTTCTGCTCAGGATCAAGAGCTTCCAGCAGGGCGGCGGCCGGGTCACCCCGGAAATCGCCCGCCAGCTTGTCGATCTCGTCCAGCAGCATCAGGGGGTTGGAGCTCTTGGCGGAGATCATGGCGTTGATGATCTTGCCGGGCATGGCCCCGATATAGGTGCGGCGGTGGCCGCGGATCTCTGCCTCATCCCGCACACCACCCAGACTGATGCGCACATACTTGCGGTTCAGGCTCTCGGCAATGGAGCGGGCAATGCTGGTCTTGCCGACACCCGGAGGGCCGACGAGGCAGATGATCTGGCCCTTCACATCGGGGGCCAGTTTGCGGACGGCCAGCACCTCGAGGATGCGGTCCTTGACCTTCTTCAGGCCGTAGTGGTCCCGGTCCAGCACCCGCTGGGCCTTGGCGATGTCCAGATCGTCCTCGGTGAAGGTGTTCCAGGGCAGGTCGAGGCAGGTGTCCAGATAGGTGCGGATGACCGTGCCTTCCTGATTGCTGCTCTGCATTTTGGAGAGGCGGTCCACCTCTTTGAGAAGCTTCTTTTCCCGGTCCTCGTCCAGATGGAGGGCCGTGATCTTCCGGCGGTACTCCTCGGCCTCGGCGGTGGTATCGTCGTCCTCGCCCAGCTCCTCGCTGATCATGTGGAGCTGCTCGTGGAGGTAGTAGTCGCGCTGGTTCTTGTCCATCGCCTCGTCTACCTTCTGGGCGATCTCCTTATCGATCTCGAGCATCCGGCGCTCCCGGTGCATCTTCTCGATGAGCAGATGCAGACGGCCCATCAGGGTGCCTTCGTCCAGAATGGCCTGCTTATCCTCGAAGCGGAACAGGAGGTTGGCCGGGATGTACTCGGACAGGAAGGCGGCGTCGGTGCTGGTGGTGATGGCAAACACCACGTCCTTGCCGATGTGGGGGTTCAGAGCCAGCAGGTCGTCAAAGCTCTTTTTGACGTTGCGGACGAGGACGTCCGCCTCCGGCAGCTCCTCGGGCTTCGCCATCTTGACCGGGGCCGGGCGGACGGTGGCCAGCAGGAAGCTGCCGTCGTCCTCCATCTCGGAGAGTCTGGCGCGGTATTTGCCTTCGACCAGGATGCGGACGAGGTCGTCCGACACCCGCATCACCTGCTTGACCTCGGCCACGACGCCGTAAGTATAGAGATCGGCGGCCTTGGGGTCTTCGACCTTCATCTCTTTCTGTGCCACGAGGAAGACGTCAGAGTTGTTGCTGACGGCCCACTCCACGGCGGCGATGCTCTTCTCGCGGCCCACCTCGAAGTGGAGCAGATTGTTGGGGAAGACCACCAGCCCGCGCAGGGCGATGGCCGGAAGATGGAGGACGCTCCGCTCCACCTTGACCGTAACTTTTTCAGACATAGTACAAAACCTCCCAGCCGTCCCTCGGATGCGAGTCATCCATAAGGGCGGCTTTTTTGTAGGGTCATATCAAATCTATCATTTTATTATAGCGAAAAATGTTTGCAGATGCAACTGTTCAGCGCTTTTCCCGGGTGTTGTAGCCCAGTCTGCCCAGTGCGGGCAGGATGGCCCGGAGAGTCAGGGACGTGAGGGCGCCCATGACAAGGCCCAGCACCAGCATCACCGGCGCATAGTACAGCGACATGGCCGAGGACAGGATGAGTCCCGCGCCAAGCAGCTGGCCGATGTTGTGGGACAGTGCGCCGCAGACCGACAGGATGAACCATGTGGGCCGGAACGGGAGCTTATAGTAGAGTACCCACATCACCAGCAGGGACAACAGTCCGCCGCAGAGCGAGAGGAAGCCTGCCGTCCAGCCGGAGACGAGAAAGACGAACAGCGCCTTGAGCAGGTCGAGATAGAGCGCCTGCCGCGCCCCCATGAAGAACAGTGCATACATCACCACGATATTCGCAAGGCCCAGCTTCATGCCCGGCGCAAGGCCCGGGATGACCAGGGTGCCTTCGATGAAGGAAAGCGCCATCGCCAGCGCGAACAGCAGGCCGGAAAGTGCGATCTCGTGTGTTTTCTTCGGGTCATGGTTTCGGTTTGCCATCGGCTCTCCCCCTTTGCTGCATCGGTCATTCTTCGCCGCCGGCGGTCTGCTCGTACTGCTCCTGCTCCTCGACAGCGGCTTCCCATGCGGCGAAAAGCTCGTCCTGATGGAAGCGCAGATCGCTGAGCTCGTCGCTCTTTTCCCGCAAAAGCTGGGGGTCGTTGTAGACTTCCGGCGAGTTTATCTCGTTTTCCAGCTCCACCTCGCGGGCGCCGCAGGCTTCCATCTCGTCCTCGCAGGCTTTGATCTTGGCGCGCAGCTCGGCCCGGCGGCGGCGCTGCTCTTTGCCGTAGCCCGCCTTGGCGGGTTCGCTGCTCTTCTCGGCCACGGGGGCGGGAGCGGCGCGGCCCATCAGGGCGTCATAGCTGGGGTAGATGACCGCCTTGCCGTCCTCGAGGTAGAGGATGGGGCAGGCCAGACTGTTCATCAGGTGGCGGTCATGGGTGACGAGGAGCAGCGTGCCAGTGTAGGCCATCAGCGCCTCGGTCAGGTTCTCGCGGGTGTAGATGTCCAGATGGTTGGTAGGCTCGTCCAGGAACAGCAGGTTCGGGCGTTCCAGCACGATCTCTGCAAAGCGCAGTCGGGCCAGCTCGCCGCCGGACAGGGCCTCGCAGGGCTTGAAGACCGTCTCGCCCCGGAAGCCCAGCTTTGCCAGATGGCTGCGGACTTCCAGCTCGGTCATCCGGGGGTACTTGTTCCAGATGACGTCGATGACGCGGCCCGCGCCGATGCGGTTCTGCTGCTGGGCGAAGATGCTGGGCCGTGCGCCGGTGCCAAGGCGCACCATGCCGCCGGAGGGGCGGCGCTTGCCGTCCAGCACCTGCATCAGGGTGGATTTGCCTGCACCGTTGGGGCCGGCAATAATGAGCCGCTGCCCGCGGCAGACCGTATAGGTAAAGGGTTCCAGCAGGGTACGCTCCCCGATCTTGATGCTGAGGTTTTTCATCAGCACCAGCTCGTTCCACGGCTCTACGTCATATTCAAAGCGGAATTTCAGCTGGTTGGTCTCGTCCTTGGGTGCCTCGGTGATCTCCAGCTTTTCCAGCTGCTTGCGGCGGCTCTGCGCCATTTTGGTGGTGGAAGCGCGCACAAGGTTGCGGTCCACATAGTCCTGCAGTTTTTCAGCCAGTGCTACGTCGGCATCGTGCTGCTTCTGGCGCAGGGCATCGGCGGCTTCCTTCTGGGGCAGATAAGCCGAGAAGTTGCCCTTGTAGGTGGTCATGGTCTGGAAGGACACCTCCCAGATCTTTGTACAGACATTATCGAGGAAATAGCGGTCGTGGCTGACCACCAGCACCGCACCGGAGTAGCCCTTGAGGTAATTTTCCAGCCATTCCATGGTGGCAAAGTCCAAGTGGTTGGTGGGCTCGTCCAGAATGAGCACATCCGGCTTTTCCAGCAGCAGCTTTGCCAGACGCAGCCGCGTCAGCTCGCCGCCGGAGAGCACCGCAATGTTCTTTTGCCATGTATCCTGCGCAAAGCCCATGCCGGACAGCACCTTTTTGATGTTCACATCCATGTTGTAGCCGTCGGCAGCATCTACGATGTTTTGCAAAGCATCGTGCTGCGCCAGCAGGTCGGCGTTATCGGGCTGGGCAGCCATGCGGCGCTCTAAGATCTGCATCTGCGCCATGGCGTCCAGCACCGGGGCAAAGGTGGCGCGCATCTCGCCGTAGATATCCAGCGTGGCATCCAGCTTTGCGTTTTGCTCCAGATAGCCCAGCGTTACCCCGTGGGTCACGCTGAACTCACCCTCGTAGTCCTGATATTCGCCGGTAAGGATCTTGAGCAGAGTAGTCTTGCCTGCGCCGTTTTGTCCCACGATGCCGATGCGGTCCTCCCGCTCGACACTGGCGGTCACATCGTGCAGCACCACCTTTTCGCCAAAGGTCTTACCCAGTTTTTCCAAATGTATCAGCATAGTTTTGATCCGTTATCCGTTCTTTTTCATATTTCAGCACTGATGGCGGCGGTTCTTCAGGCCAACGTTGGCCAGCTCCTCCTGCTCCATCACCAGCGGATACAGCTCTTCCAGACTGGCGATCTCGTAGGTAGGGATCACCTTGCCGGGGTTCTCGGCGTGGTTGGGGTTGTACCAGCAGGTATCCAGCCCGGCGTTGCTGCCGCCCTGAATATCGCCGGACAGGCTGTCGCCCACCATCAGAACGTGCTCCCGGTTCTCCACACCCAGCGCGCGCAGGGCTGCATCAAAGATGCGGGCATTGGGCTTTTCGCAGCCCATTTTTTCAGAGATGAACACATCTTCCATAAAGTTCATCACACCGCTTTCCGCCAGACGGCGGGTCTGCACCTTCTGGGCACCGTTGCTGACGATGGCCAGCGTCGCCACCTCGGAAAGCTCGCGCAGCACGTCCAGCACCTCCGGGCTCATCAGGTCCGGGTGGGTGGACAGCTGCTCCAGATAGCAGCGGTTCATCTCCACGCCGTCGCCGGCGGCATTGATGGCCTTTAAAAAGCGGCTGAACCGCTCGCCGAACAACTTTTCGCGGCGGATCTGGCCTTTTTCCAGCTGCCGCCACAGTTCCTCGTTGATGGTGCGGTAGGTCTGCACGGTCTCGGCGTCCGGCTCGATACCGTAGTTTACCAGCGTTTCGGCCAGCGCCTTGTTTTCGGCCGCGTCAAAGTTGAGCAGCGTATTGTCCGCATCGAACAGGATGCAATAGTATTTTGCCATAGTATCTCACTTTCTTTTCAGCATTTCCCACTTTGGTGTATCAACAGGGAGAAGCCAGCCCCACCCCCCGGCAGAGCTGGCTTCTCGTTATTCAGAAACGATTTCATACGCAGACAGGTCTGTTTGTGCCGGGGTATTGTCCGGGCACATTGCCTTTCCTTCGCAGGGCGTCAGACCGCATTTCTGCATTTCTTCCTCCAGTGCGCTGTTATCCACGTTTTCCCAGTCGGTGTCGTAGTAGTCCACGCTGCCGTCGGTCACGTCATTCTCCCCGGGCAGGGCGGGCGTGCGCATCGCTTGCCAGTACATAGGGCTCCACCTTCCTCTCACGCCAGCCTATGCGGCGCGGGAGCGGAGTGTGCGCTCAGTTGGCGGCTTCCTTGCTGGCGCTTGTCTCCGTTTTGGAGGAAGCAGGCTTTTCTTCTTTAGAAGAAGCCGGTTGTTCTTCCTTGGAGGAAGCTGTGTGTTCCTGCTTAGAGGAAGCAGTTGTTTCTTCCTTGGAGGAGGTGCTGCTCTGTGAAGAAGAGACGGGCTTTTCTTCCTTGGAGGAAGCAGGAGACGAAGCCGGCTTTTCCGCCTTAGAGGAGCTGCCGGTGCTTTCAGAGGTGCCGTTCGAGGAGGAAGAAGCGGGTTTTTCTTCTTTAGAAGAAGCCGGTTTTTCCTCCTTGGAGGAGGCAGACGTTTCTTCCTTGGAGGAAGCAGGCTTATCCTCCTTAGAGGAAGCATCAGAGCTGCTGGAGCTGGTGGACGAGCTGGATGAGACGGAGCGGGGCGCAGGCGGCTTCGGCTCCACCGGGCGGTAAGGCCCCACTTTTTCTTGAAAGAAAAAGTGGGCAAAAAGAACTTTGCGCTGGCTTGGTTTCGTTCCGCTGTTGTGGAACTACGTCACCGGCTACAAGGCAGTTCTTTGAATCCTTTTCCTAAGGGAAAGAAAGCCTGAGATGGGCCCATAGCTCAGCTGGCTAGAGCGCACGACTGATAATCGTGAGGTCGGTGGTTCGAGTCCACTTGGGCCCACCACTTTTCTAATTCAATATTAGATCGAAGCACCTGGAAACAGATGTTTCGATCTGGTCTTGAAAGAGACTGGAAGCAGCACCTTGAAAACTGAACAATGCAGATTGAAAGTATGAAGAGCAAGCAACAGAGGGCAATAACAGCAATGTTGTGGAACTTAAAGATAGAATGGCGAAAGCCGTTCTAGTGAATGGGTAAAACAATGTAGCCAATTGCAAAACTTCTGTGAGGCCTGCATAATTCATGATCGAATAGAGAACAGCTCAGAAATGAGACTGTTCTACTAAGGTCAAGCTATAAAGAGCGCAAGGGGAATGCCTTGGCATCAGGAGCCGATGAAGGACGTGACAAGCTGCGATAAGCTGCGGTGAGCTGCACATAAGCTTTGACCCGCAGATTTCCGAATGGGGAAACCCGGCAGAGCAATACTCTGTCAGCGTGCGTTGAATCAAATAGGCGTACGCGGGGAACCGCCTGAACTGAAACATCTAAGTAGGGCGAGGAAGAGAAATCAACCGAGATTCCGCAAGTAGTGGCGAGCGAACGCGGAAGAGGGCAAACCAGAGGATTTATTCTCTGGGGTTGTGGACTTGCACACGTGAGACTAGGTTAGCTGAATGGTATGGGAAGGCCATCCACAGAGGGTGAGAGACCCGTAAGCGAAAACCGAAGTCTTACAGCGAGGATCCAGAGTACCGCCGGACACGTGAAACCCGGTGGGAAGCTGGGGGGACCACCCTCCAACCCTAAATACTACTCGATGACCGATAGAGGAGCAGTACCGTGAGGGAAAGGTGAAAAGGACCCCGGGAGGGGAGTGAAAGAGAACCTGAAACCTTGTGCTTACAAGCACTCAAAGCCCGTTAATGGGTGATGAGGTACCTTTTGTAGAATGGTCCGGCGAGTTATTGTTACTGGCAAGCTTAAGGTATTCAGTACCGGAGGCGAAGGGAAACCGAGTGTGAACAGCGCGTATGAAGTCAGTGGCAATAGACCCGAAACCGGGTGACCTATCCATGGGCAGGTTGAAGTGGGGGTAAAACCCCATGGAGGACCGAACACACGCCCGTTGCAATGGTCGGTGATGACCTGTGGATAGCGGTGAAATTCCAATCGAACTCGGAGATAGCTGGTTCTCCCCGAAATAGCTTTAGGGCTAGCGTTAACTTAGATTACCGGAGGTAAAGCACTGAATGGGCTAGGGGCCGATAAGGTTACTGAACCCTATCAAACTCTGAATGCCGGATAATTGATGGTTAGCAGTCAGTCTACGTGAGATAAGTCTCGTGGACAAAAGGGAAACAGCCCAGACCCACAGCTAAGGTCCCAAATGTGTGCTAAGTGGAAAACGATGTGGAGTTGCGAAAACAACCAGGATGTTGGCTTAGAAGCAGCCACTCATTAAAAGAGTGCGTAATAGCTCACTGGTCGAGTGACTCTGCGCGGAAAATATAACGGGGCTAAGCATGCAACCGAAGCTTGGGCTGCGCAGCAATGCGCGGGGTAGGGGAGCGTCGTGTACGGGGTGAAGTCGTAGCGGAAGCAGCGGTGGACTTTACACGAGTGAGAATGCCGGAATGAGTAGCGAGAATTATGTGGGAATCATAATGGCCGAAAATCTAAGGTTTCTTGGGGAAGGTTCGTCCGCCCAAGGTAAGCCGGGAGCTAAGGCGAGGCCGAAAGGCGTAGTCGATGCACATACGGTTGAAATTCCGTAGCCACCGAACCTTAAGCACACTGACACATGGAGATAGCGGGACCCGGGCGTTGGTTGACCCGGGCGTAAGGGACCGAAATTAAGTAGGGAAGTCGGAGAATGACGAGGCGAGAAAAGTTCTGGTGTATGCTAAGGTGCCCGTACCGCAAACCGACACAGGTAGATGAGGAGAGAATCCTAAGGCCAACGGGAGAAGGGTTGTTAAGGAACTCGGCAAAATTACCCCGTAACTTCGGGATAAGGGGAGCCCCCTACGGGGGGCCGCAGAGAATAGGCCCAAGCGACTGTTTACCAAAAACACAGGTCTATGCTAAATCGAAAGATGACGTATATGGGCTGACGCCTGCCCGGTGCTGGAAGGTTAAGAGGAGAGCTTAGCGCAAGCGAAGGTTTGAATTGAAGCCCCAGTAAACGGCGGCCGTAACTATAACGGTCCTAAGGTAGCGAAATTCCTTGTCAGGTAAGTTCTGACCCGCACGAATGGCGTAACGATTTGGGCACTGTCTCAACAGCCCACCCGGCGAAATTGTTGTACTGGTGAAGAAGCCAGTTACCCGCAACTAGACGGAAAGACCCCATGGAGCTTTACTGTAGCTTAATACTGGAAATCGGTAAATCATGTACAGGATAGGTGGGAGGCTTGGAAGCCTGGGCGTCAGCTTAGGTGGAGCCACCCTTGGGATACCACCCTTGATTTGCTGGTTTTCTAACCTGCGGCCGTGAATCCGGTCGGGGGACACTGTTAGGTGGGCAGTTTGACTGGGGCGGTCGCCTCCTAAAAGGTAACGGAGGCGCTCAAAGGTTCGTTCAGCACGGACGGAAACCGTGCAGTGAGTGTAAACGCATAAACGAGCCTAACTGCGAGACCGACGGGTCGAGCAGTAACGAAAGTTGGAGTTAGTGATCCGGCGGTATGCAAGTGGAAGTGCCGTCGCTCAACGGATAAAAGCTACCCTGGGGATAACAGGCTGATCTCCCCCAAGCGTCCACAGCGACGGGGAGGTTTGGCACCTCGATGTCGGCTCGTCACATCCTGGGGCTGAATTCGGTCCCAAGGGTTCGGCTGTTCGCCGATTAAAGTGGCACGCGAGCTGGGTTCAGAACGTCGTGAGACAGTTCGGTCCCTATCTGTTGCGGGCGTAAGAGATTTGAAGGGAGCTGTCCTTAGTACGAGAGGACCGGGATGGACGTACCTCTGGTGCACCAGTTGTTCTGCCAAGGGCATGGCTGGGTAGCTATGTACGGACGAGATAAACGCTGAAGGCATCTAAGCGTGAAACTCTCCCTAAGATTAGATCTCTCATCCTTCGGGAGTAAGGCACGTCGTAGACTATGACGTTGATAGGTCGGAGGTGGAAGCGCGGTAACGCGTGCAGCTGACCGATACTAATAAGCCGAGGGCTTGACCTTAACATGATGATTGCAGGCGCTTGCCTGATACTGAAAGATCTGCATTGTTCGGTTTTGAGGGTGCTGACAAAAGCACTGTGAGATGCGCCTTTAGCTCAGCTGGTAGAGCAACTGACTCTTAATCAGTGGGTCCCCGGTTCGAATCCGTGAAGGCGCACCAATGGCCCGTTGGTCAAGCGGCTAAGACGGCGGCCTCTCACGCCGCAAACGTGGGTTCGATTCCCGCACGGGTCACCATTTTAAATTGAATAGGACTTATCGTTGAGAAAGACGGTAAGGAGAGAAAAGTTCTATTGAAGTTTTCTTTGCTTACTTTCTTTTTCGAAGGAAAGTAAGTTGGTGTTGATTGCGGTGAGGGTCCACCCGTTCCCATCCCGAACACGGAAGTTAAGCTCACCTGCGCCGAAAATACTTGTCTGGAGACGGACCGGGAAGATAGGTAACGCCAACACAAAAAGACGGACTTCTTTGAAGTCCGTCTTTTGTTATGTCTGAATTTCGTTTTGAACCATACTGGAGAAGGCAGACAGGATATTAGGGTCCGGGCAGGATTTGCTGCCGGTTTGGTAGTTTTTCAGGCAGGTATGGATCAGGGAGGACCAGCAAGGGTCCAGATGCTCCAGAGCCCAGAGCGCGCCATCTTCCTTGGAGCAGACCAGCCTGTCCCGCAGATAGGCCAATACCCGGCATTGATTCAGAACAAAGTAGGTGGGATTTGCAGGTGCTTCCTCCGCCGCATCGGCGATATCCCGAAGGACGCTGTCCAAGTAACAGGCACAGGGTACCGGCCCGAAGAGCTGGGCCGGTGGCGGACCGTAGATGGAGAAGCCCACCTGTCGTGCCACCGTGAAGTGGGCCGCCAAGTCCCGGTCCTCTCCATGCATGCTGCGGCAATAGCACGCCAGATCGGCCCGGCAGGTTTCCAGATGCATGGGGGAAAA
>OHEX01000643.1_pt1 | contig 15796 bp, 20 predicted proteins | sample 1567361 | NCBI WGS metagenome assembly OHEX01 (sample SAMEA3879585, study PRJEB24766) | human gut metagenome | biome: human-associated habitat; feature: feces | place: USA | collected 1985/1987 | reverse complement strand
TCTGAATGATTGCCTGCTCCGTGCATGCTCCACCTTCAGAAGTTACTGCAGACGCTGTCTCACGATCTCGTATGCCAGCACGCCTGCGGCTACCGATGCATTTAAGGAATCAATATCCCCTTTCATCGGAATGGATGCGATAAAATCACAATTCTCTTTTACGAGTTTGCTGACACCCTCGCCCTCGTTTCCGATCACAAGACCGATCGGTCCTTTTAAGTCGAGTTTGTACATCTCGGTTCCGCCCATGTCAGCACAGACAAACCATAAACCTTTTTCTTTCAGCTCCTTGATGGCTGCAGTCAGATTTGTCACTTTTGCGACAGGCGTATAGTTGATCGCACCTGCTGAAGTCTTTGCAACCGTTGCGGTAAGTCCCACTGCGCGGCGTTTTGGAATGACCACGCCGTGTGCTCCCGCCAAATTTGCGGTACGGATGATCGCACCAAGATTGTGTGGATCTTCAATGTTATCCAGAATAAAAATAAACGGTGGTTCCCCTTTTTCCTCTGCGTTTTTCAAAATATCTTCCACTTCCGCATACTCATATGCGGCAGCCACTGCAATGACACCCTGATGTTTTTTTGTCTCGGATAACTGGTCTAAACGTTCTTTATCCACAAAATTGATAATCGTGTCATGTTTTCTCGCCTCTCTGACGATCGTGCGCACCGGTCCGTCCTGACATCCGTCAAGGACAAACAGCCGGTCGATGGTCTTTCCGGAACGGAACGCCTCCAAAACAGCGTTGCGCCCTTCAATCGTCAGTTCTTCATATCTCATCGGAGTTCTCCTCTTTTTGTTTTTCCGTATCGCCGGAGTCAGCTTTTCCGGTCTTTGTCATCGCCAGCGCCACAAGATCCACCATTCGCTCCGTTCTTCCGGACAGGTAAAGATATCCCATCAGCGCCTCAAACCCTGTGGCACGCCGGTAATCCGCCATGGTGGCATGTTTGGCCATAGTAGCGGAATGCGCATTCCTTCCTCTTCGATATACACTTTTTTCTTCTTCTGTCAAAAGTGGTTCGAGGATCTCCATCATACCCGACTGTGCAGATGCTTTTACAAGGCTGCTGGCTTTTTTGTGGAGACGATTTACCGGACAATTCGCTTTTTTCACAAGAATAGTACGGATCACCAGCTCATAAACGCCATCCCCGATATAGGCCAGCGTCAGCGGCGAATAGGTCCGAAGGTCTGCGTCTTTCAGATCAAACAGATCTTTAAGTTTCTTTAAGCTCTCTGCCATTTCACACCTTCTCTTGTATCTTTAAGGATGATACCTTTTTTCAGGAGCTCATCTCGGATCTCATCTGCTCTCTGGAAATCCTTTGCCTTTCTTGCAGCCTGGCGCTCCTGGATCAGATCCTCGATTTCTTTGTCAAGAATCTCTTCTTTTTTCTCGATTTTCAGTCCCAGCACATCACTGAGCTTAAAAAGTTCCTCATAAAGACCACCGGCAAACTCCCTTGAGCTGTTCTCGTCTACGTTTGTGTTGGCAAATTTTACAAGCTCAAAAATTGCCGCAAGTGCATCTGCAGTATTAAAATCATCATCCATGGCAGCTTCAAATTTAGTAACAAAACCTTCTGCTTCTTTTGCGATCATTGAAATTCTCTCATGAGAAGTCGGTGCGATCAAAGAGATCAGATCCAGTCCATACTTCTCTGCAACAGATGCGAACTCTTCTTTTTCTTCAAAAGGAACATCCGGAAGGATCATTCCATCCATTCCAACCTCTGCTGCTCTCTTGCAAAAACGCTCGATTCCATAAGAAAAAACAACATTCGCATAGGTCATAAATACCATCGGGATGGAACTGTTTTTGCGGATTTTTTCTACCATATCAAAGACTTTATCTGTGGTAATTCCACCGGACAGAGCACGCAGGTTTGCACCCTGGATAACAGGTCCTTCTGCTGTCGGATCAGAAAATGGAATACCAAGTTCGATCAGATCTGCACCTGCTTCTTCCATGGCATAAACAATTTTTTCGGTAACATCAAGGGACGGATCCCCGCAGGTAACAAACGGGATAAATGCTTTTCCCTTTGCAAATGCTTCTGTAATTTTCTTATTCATGGATATCCTCCCCTCTGTAACGTGCAATTGCTGCACAGTCCTTGTCTCCTCGTCCGGAAATGGTGATAACTACAATCTGATCTTTGCGCATCTGCGGTACGATCTTTCTCGCGTAAGCGACTGCATGAGCACTCTCGATTGCCGGAATAATACCTTCTGTTCTTGACAGATATTCAAATGCATCTACTGCTTCGTCGTCTGTTACCGGCACATATTCTGCTCGGCCGATATCATAAAGATGTGCATGTTCCGGTCCAACACCCGGGTAATCCAGACCGGCGGAGATGGAATAAACCGGTGCGATCTGACCATACTCATCCTGGCAGAAATAAGACTTCATACCGTGGAAAATACCAAGTTTTCCGGTTGCGATCGTTGCTGCAGTCTCAGCAGTATTGACACCGCGTCCAGCTGCCTCACAACCAATCAGGCGAACTCCCTCGTCCTCAATAAAGTTGTAGAAAGTTCCGATTGCATTGGAACCACCGCCAACACAGGCAAGTACAGCATCCGGAAGTTTTCCTTCTTTTTCCAGAATCTGTTCTTTGATCTCCTTGGAAATAACTGCCTGAAAATCACGAACAATTGTCGGAAATGGGTGCGGTCCCATGACAGATCCGAGCACATAATGTGTATCGGAAATACGGTTTGTCCACTCTCTCATCGTCTCAGAAACGGCATCTTTCAGGGTGGCAGTTCCAGATGTAACGGCATGTACTTTGGCTCCCAGAAGACGCATTCTGTATACGTTCAGTGCCTGACGTTCGGTATCTTCTTTACCCATGAAGACTTCACATTCCATACCCATAAGAGCGGCTGCTGTCGCTGTCGCAACACCGTGCTGTCCGGCTCCGGTCTCTGCGATAACACGCGTTTTTCCCATCTTTTTGGCAAGTAAAACCTGTCCCAGAACGTTGTTGATCTTGTGTGCTCCGGTATGATTCAGATCCTCACGTTTCAGATAAACTTTTGCTCCACCGAGGTCTTCTGTCATGTGTGCTGCGTAGTACAGACGTGACGGACGACCTGCATAATTGTTCAGTAAATCTGTCAGTTCACGGTTGAATTCCGGATCATCTTTGTAATGATTATATGCTTCTTCCAGTTCTAGCACTGCATTCATCAGTGTCTCCGGAATGTACTGCCCTCCATGTATTCCAAATCTTCCTTTTGACATTTATATCCTCCTCTGTGTTTCTTTTCAAAACACCTTATTTCTCTCTAATTTATTATTCTTATTTCTCTTACAATATCCACAACCTGCCGGATCTTCATCGGATCTTTCCGCTTTTCAGTCTCCACACTGCTGCTCAGATCCACCGCATAAGGGTGAATTTCCCGGATCGCCTGCCCAAGGTTGGAGGCTCCGATCCCTCCTGCAAGGAAAAACGGTCTCTGGATCTCAGGGATCAAGGACCAGTCAAAAGTCTTTCCCGTTCCTCCGCCGCCCTGATCCAACAGGATGTAATCTGCCGGGCTTTGCAGTGCTTTCTCGATATCTTCGGCTGTTTTTATGGAAAAAGCCTTGATGATCAGCTTGTCTGTATATGTTTTTAATTCTCTGATATAGGACTCATCTTCCTGTCCGTGAAGCTGTGCAAGTGCAAGTGTTCCGTCATCCAGAAGTGTTCTTACCAGTTCCATTGGAGCATTCACAAATACTCCGACCGGCCGGATCTCAGGATCCAGTTCCTTCACAAGTTCTCTCACTTCATCTGCCGTTACACTCCGGAAACTACTGGGAAATTCTATGATAAATCCACAGTAATCCGGCTTCGCTTCATTGACTGCAAGGATATCTTCCCTGCGCCTTAGTCCGCATATTTTTATCTTAGTCCCGCTATCATTCCCGTCTGTCATTTTCTGCATCTCTCTGTTTCTCAATCCTCAGTCAACGGTGCTCCATTTAATTCTTCCAGTGCTGCTTTTTTGTCCGGGCTTCGCATCAGTGTTTCTCCGACCAGCACAGCCTCGATCTTGTTGTCATGCAGTCTCTGGATATCCTCTGATGTGCGGATGCCGCTCTCTGAAACAAAGATCACATTCTCCGGTGCAAGTTTGCGAAGATTGATACTGTTTGCCATATCCACCTCGAAAGTTCTGAGGTCACGGTTATTGACTCCGATAATCCTTGCACCGCTCTTTAATGCCCGCTCAACTTCCTCTGCATCATGTGCTTCCACCAGAGCATCCATGCCAAGCTCTTCTGCCATTTCGCGGTATTCGCGAAGCTGTTTATCATCGAGCAATGCACAGATCAGAAGTACGGCAGCCGCTCCATAAGCTGCTGCCTGCAGAATCATATAGTCATCAATGACGAAATCTTTTCGCAGCACCGGAATATCAACTTCTGATGCGATTTCCCATAAATACTGGTCAGAACCCTGGAAATAAAATGGCTCTGTCAGACAGGAAATTGCGGATGCACCGGCAGATTTGTACTCTTTTGCAATCTCCAGATACGGAAAATCCGGTGCGATCAGGCCCTTGGACGGGGATGCTTTTTTGACCTCACAGATATAGGACATTCCAGGTTTTTTCAGTGCCTGATAAAAACTGTGCGGTGTTTTTGCTGTCTCCGACTGGATCAGCGGATTCAGCAGCATCTGTACCTTTTTTTGCTGAATCTCACGGATCAGGTCTTCTCTTGGCATTTCTATTTTGTCTTTCTCGATACGTTCCCTTGTTTTTTCGGCAATCTCATTTAATATGTTCATCTTTGAATTCTCTTTTCTTTATAAAGTCCAGGTATCTCATATTCTTATTTAATACACTGACTTTTTTATTATAACACTTAAGCATTGGAGCAGGTGATGAACTCCTCTAATTTTCTTAAAGCTGCTCCACTGTCGATCAGCTCTTCTGCCATTCGTACACCTTTTTCTATAGATTCTGCTTTACCGGCGATATACAGAGCCGCTCCTGCATTGAGGCAGACTGCCTGACGCTTCGGTCCCCTTTCTTCACCTTTCAGAATCTTCTTTGTAATCTCTGCATTTTCTGCCGGTGTACCACCTACCAGATCATCTTTACTGCATCTCTCATATCCAAACTGCTCCGGCGTGATCTCATAAGACTGGAACCAGCCATCCTTGATCTCGCATACAGAAGTTGGGGCACTCATAGAAATCTCATCCAGTTTATCCTGTCCGAAAACAACCATTCCTTTTGTCACGCCAAGCTTTGCCATAACCTGCGCAAGTGGCTCTACAAGCGTCTGATCAAACACACCCATCAGTTCCATATTTGCTCCTGCCGGATTACTTAAAGGTCCAAGAATATTAAACACAGTACGGATTCCAAGTTCTTTACGGATTGGTGCTACATACTTCATAGCAATGTGATAATTCTGTGCAAACAGGAAACAGATATTAATTTTTTTCAGGAGTTCAGCACTCTTTTCCGGTGGAATTGTAATATTTACCCCAAGTGCCTCAAGGACATCTGCTGCCCCACTTTTAGATGATGCGGCACGATTTCCATGCTTTGCAACCGATATTCCTCCTGCAGCGATCACCAGAGAAGAAGTCGTCGAAATATTAAAAGAATTGGCTCCGTCACCGCCGGTTCCAACGATTTCTAGAACATCCAGATCATGCAGTAGTTTGATACAATGTGCTCTCATTCCTGCTGCTGAAGCAGTAATCTCATCAATCGTTTCTCCCTTCATGGAAAGTGCCGTGAGATAAGAAGACATCTGAACCGGTGTTGCCTGTCCACTCATAATTTCGTCCATAACGCTTTCTGCTTCCTGATATGTCAGATCTTCTTTTTGGGAAAGTTTTATGATTGCTTCTTTGATCATTTTAGTTTTCTCCTTGTCTATGCTCTTACAACATTTATAAAATTTTCTATCATCTTTTTTCCATCCGGCGTCATAACAGATTCTGGATGAAACTGTACTCCATAAATTGGATATTCTGTATGTTCTACCGCCATAATCTCGCCATCTTCTGCCTCTGCCGTAACCTTAAGTACATCCGGCAATTTATCTTTTAATGCTGCCAGTGAATGATATCTGGCTGCCTGAAAGCTGTCTCCCAGTCCCTCAAAAATCCTGCTCTTTCCTACCGTATAAATCGTTTTTTTCTTTCCATGCATCAGCTCTTTCGCATAAGAAACTTCTCCGCCAAAAGCCTCACAGATTGCCTGATGTCCCAGACAGATCCCAAGAATCGGAAGTCTTCCTACAAAATATCTGATTGCCTCTATGCAGATTCCTGCATCTGACGGTTTTCCGGGGCCCGGTGAAATGATCAGGGCTTCCGGTCTCATTGCTTCAATTTCTTTGACTGTATATTCATCGTTTCGAACAACTTTTATATCAGGTTCTACAGAACCGATCAACTGATATACGTTATAAGAAAAACTGTCATAATTATCAATCAGTACGATCATTCCAATCCCTCCTGTGACTTTTCGATTGCCAGAACTACGGCTCTTGCCTTATTGCAGCACTCGTCAAACTCTTTTTCCGGAACACTGTCTGCCACGATTCCTGCACCGGAGCGGATACAGATCTCACCATTTTTCTTATATACCAGGCGGATTGCAATACAGGTATCCAGATTTCCCGCAAAATCAAGATATCCGATCGCTCCACCGTATATTCCTCGTTTGCTCTGCTCCAGTTCTTCAATAATCTGACATGCCCTGAATTTCGGTGCTCCGGAAAGCGTTCCTGCCGGTAAAATAGAGTCCACGGCATCTACCGCATCTTTATCTTCTCGAAGCTCTCCGGCAACCGTAGAACCAATATGCATTACCTGTGAAAAGTGTTCCACACTCATATATTTTTCTACTTCTACCGTTCCGATCCTGCTGATTCTTCCGATGTCATTTCGCCCAAGATCCACCAGCATATTGTGTTCTGCAAGTTCCTTTTCGTCTTTCAGAAGTCCCTCTTCCAGTTCCTGATCTTCCTGCTTTGTCTTGCCTCTCGGTCTTGTTCCTGCCAGTGGAAAAGTAGTCAGTTTTTTGTCTTCCAGCTTGACAAGTGTTTCCGGGGAAGCACCTGCAATTTCGATATCATCACTGGAAAAATAGAACATATACGGAGACGGATTGGTTGCCCTCAGAACCCTGTAAGTATCAAACAGGCTACCCTCGGCTTTTGCTCTCATCGGGTTGGAAAGCACCACCTGAAAAATATCCCCTTCATGAATATAATGCTTTGCCTTTTCTACCATTTTGCAATATTTTTCTTTAGGAAACTGAGGACTGATCGTTGAGCCAAGTTGCAATGGCCGAAACTCTTCTTTTTCTCCATTTCGAATCAGATCTGCCATTTCTGCAAGCTTTTTTTCTGCTTTCTGGTAAGAGTTTTCCAAATCATCCAACATAACACCTGTGATCAGAAGTACCTTTTGTCTGTAATGATCAAACGCGATCACCTGATCAAAAAGCATCAGATCCATGTCTCTGAAATCCGGATCTTCGTGTTCTCCGAGCTTCAGTTTGGGTTCGCTGTATTTGATATAATCGTATGAAAAATATCCAACAAGTCCGCCCGTAAATGGAGGCATCTCCTCTATCACCGGACTTTTATACTCTCGTAAGATTTCTCTTAATGTATCACCCGGATGCATTACCTTTTTTACAGTTTCTTCTTTGTCTGCCACTTCTGTATGCCGGATTTTCATAAGCCCATCCGTACAGGTAATCTCCATTGTTGGTTCATATCCCAGGAAAGAATATCTTCCCCATACTTCTGTCTGGCTGGCACTCTCAAGCAGATAACAATGTCTGCTTGCTTTTCTTAAGGTTCTCATAGCCTCTACCGGAGTGTATCTGTCTGCATATACCTCGCGGCAGACCGGAACTCTTTTGTACTGTCCTTTTGCTGCAATTTTTCTGATGTCTTCTATCGTAGGATACATGGATCTTACCTCCTTTTCTGATTCTGAAAAAATGAAAGACAGTTGTTCCGTGCCAAAGGCACTCCCTTAACTGTCATAATAAAAAAGCCCGCCCATGACAGAATCCTGCTTCTGTCAAGGACGGGCGTTAAAATTCACCCGCGGTGCCACCCTGATTCACGGAACGACCCGTGCACTTTGCGGAATACCTGCATATTCCCGGCAACTGACGTATGCCTTACGTCACAGAATACTAAGCAAAAGCCTTTCCCTGTGCCCTCAGCGGTCCATTTAGCAACCTGCATTTCCACCCGGCTCTCACCCTCCCGGACTCTCTGTGCGCGCATAACTGCTTTTATCTCCGCTTCAACGGTTTAATTAGCTAAATTAAATTTTTTATAAAATATCATGTTTTTTTGTCATTGTCAATAGTGTCAGACAAATTTTACATTTTCATCACTATTCTCCGCCTGCAAAGTCTATTCTACTTCTGATAGAAACCTCAAAATTCCCTTCGCCACACCATCCTTTTCATTCGTATCTGTCACATAAGGGGCTGCTTTTCTGCAGTTTTCTGTGCCATTTCCCATCGCCATTCCATATTTTACAGACGTCAGCATACTGATATCATTATCCGCATCTCCAAAAGCCATTGCTTCCTCTGTTGAAATCTCCAATTTTTTCAAAAGCCACAGAAGCGTCTTTCCCTTTCCTGCATCTATATGTCCGACTTCCATCAGATTTGGCACAGATGAAGTTACATAGATATTGGGGATTTCTTTGTCCAACGAAGTATACAGTCGTTCTTTGTCCTCATAACGACAAACAAAAGAAATACTGTCCAGCTCTTCTGCATGTTTCTGTGCAAATCTGCAGATATCTTTTACTGGCTTTCTGGTAGCTTTAATGTATTTCGCACCATACTCTGTCGCCAGATATTGTATCGGATCTTTAACATATGCCTCTTCTGCATAAGGCACTCCGTCAATCACCACTTCCAGGACCATATTTTCTCTTTTTCGCACTGCAATAGCAGCTTCCACCGACTCTTTTTCCAGGAGACACTGATAGACTCTTTTTCCTTCTCTTACCGAATAAACAGCACCTCCATTAGCCGTGATCACATACTCCACTCCCGGATAATTTCGGATCATTTCCGGTATGGAATGAAAAGATCTGCCCGTTGCCGGTACAATATATATTCCATGCTGTACTGCCAGATCCAGTACCTCTCTTGTTTTTGGTGATAATTCCTTACAATCTGTCAACAAAGTCCCGTCAAGATCACTTGCAATTAATCTGATGCTCAATTTTTTCTCCTCTGTATGTACAGGCCTGTTTTTCGCAGGCTGTGAAATCTTTTTCTGTTATCCTCTATTATATAAAAATTGCATACTTTTTTCCACTCAGAATGCAGGATTTCCTCTTTTAAACTTTGCAGAATATGGTATACTAAAGAACTAGAAAGATTACAGCTGTTACTCAAACAGTGTATACAAAGGAGTATATAGATTATGAAATTTATTTATCCTGCGGTTTTCCGCAAAACAGACAGGGGAACTTACAAAGGCTTTTTCCCGGATCTGGCTGAATGCTACGGTGAAGGTGAAACTCTGGATGAAGCTATAGAAGAAGCCAACGAAGCTGCTTATAACTGGATTTCTCTGGAGCTTGATGAAGATGACTGTCAGCTGCCTCCGGTTTCTGATGAAGATGATCTGGAACTGGAAGATGGAGATATTGTACGAAATATTTCCGTAAATATCAGATTCTACGAAGGCTGGGATGAGTGATCATTCCTGCCTTTCTCTTTCTAAAATATATGAAATTTGTTGTAAGGAGTTTATATGTCTGTTTTTTCTGATACACTTACCCGTTATATCGAACACAAAAATATAAAAGTCTTTTCTCTGGCAAAATATTGTAATCTGGATCGTTCTACCATGTACAAAATCCTCAATGGAAAACGGAACCCGCCATCTTCTGAAGTTTTTGAAAAGATGACACAGTTCATGCATCTTACACCTATAGAATACAACTTTCTGAAAGAAACACTGGAGATCACTCAGGTTGGACCCGATACATATTACACTCGAAAGAGTGTGGAAAATTTTATCTGTCAGTTTCCGGATCAGCCTGCCACCGATATCACAGGAAGTTCTTTCTCACCGGATCCTGTATCTGAGCAGTGCCAGACTGACTGTATTTCACTGGTCTCTCAGCAACATATCGACTATTATGTACATCAGATGATACTTTCTGAATCCGTTCATGCAGATGGCAAAATTGCCATGTTCATTCAACCGGATTATAAATTTCTTTTCAGTCTCCTCGCCAGTCTGCATGCATCTGCATCGCTGAAGATTGACCACATCTTCTGTGTTGGAACCGAATATGCCTTTACCAAAGATCACCAGCTGATCAATTTGAAATATCTTCGTGAAATTTTTCCTTTATATATGGCTGGACTGGATTATTCCCTCTGGTATTATTACGACAGAATTCAGTCACATTATTACAATTTTAATCTTTTTCCTTGTATGATTCTGACATCTGATGCTGCTATCCTCTGCAGTTCCGATTATCAGAATGGCATATTCATCAAATCTCCTGATGTCGTACAGCTTTTATGGAATCAGTTTATATCCTACAAAGAACAGTGCAGTCTTTTTTTCAGACCTGCTCCTCTTACTCCCGAAAATCACAGGGCAGTTATTGACAGCATGTTTGATACCTTCTATGACCAGAATGATTTGATCGGTATTCAGCCTGAACCATGTCTGACACCTTTTTTTACCGGAAACCTCTTACATGAAATATTTAATTATGATCTTCCGCAGGCAGATGCTATCCTTGCGGCAGCAGAGCAGGCTTTTCAGATGAATATGGTTAAAATCCAGAATGAGCAGTTTCTGATCTATTCTACTCGGGAAGGACTTCTGCAGTTTGCAAAAACCGGACTCACAGATGAAATCCCTAAGATTTTCTATCACCCTTTAACTGTGGAACAACGTATTGAGATTTTGAATGGTGTTCGCCAATGCTGCGAAACCGGTGTCTATCGATTCCTTCAGAAACCTTTAAGCCATCTGCCCCACAACCTTCACTTCTGTATTCGCGGGACTATGGGAAGTATGGTTTTCAGAAATAACACCGGGCAGATCATTGTACTGAACATAGAGGAAACCTGCCTGGTCAGTATTTTTCGTGACTATCTGGAGCATATGAATCCAGCCAGTTACTATTCTACCGAAAAAGCAGTGGAACTGGTTGACCAGATCATTCACGACCTGCAGGACAACAGAGATTAATTTTTGCATATATCCATATAAACGAAAACACCCATATGACCGTGGATTCTCTGAATCTACAATCATGTGGGTGCTTTTTCATTCTCATACGCGCCGGATTATTTAACCATTTATATTATATGATTTTTTATTTATAGAATACAAGATGTGGCACAATTTGTGGGCAGATTTTTTATACAAAGCAGAACAAAATCTACAGTTGACATTCTAAAATCTCTGTGATAATATAATCAACGCAAAAAATGAATATGGTTTAATTGGAAACGTACATTCCCCTCGGAATGATTAACGAACAACACATGCTCTTGTGACTTACGTAAACAGTAATGGATACAGGGCAAAATGCTATATGCATTTTGGCCAAGTTACTGTGAACGGAGTGAACAGTAACCTGTAGTTATCATTAATTAGAACAAGGAGAATTTTTTTATGCCCAAAAACAAATTTCAGGAAGTAATTTTTACAATTATTATGGTATTTTTCATGGTTTATGCCATGATCTGCTACAACATCTCACTGAACATCGGCGGAATGTCAAACGAAGTATTCCTTTCTGCATTCCATGAACTTATCATCATGGGACCGATTGCTTTCATTCTTGACTTTTTCATCGTATCTAAACTTGCATTTATGTGTGCAGCACGTATGGTAGATTTCAGAAATTGTCATCCATTCAGTAAAATTCTTGCTATTTCTGTACCATCTGTGGCATTTATGTGTCCACTGATGAGCCTTGCTGCTACAATCCTGTTTAAGAATGCAGGAAGTCAGTTCATCGCTGTATGGATTCAGACGACAGCTATGAATTTCCCGGCGGCATTTTTCTGGCAGCTCATCTATGCCGGACCAATCGTTCGTTTTATCTTCAGACATATCTTCAGAGAAAATGAACGAGTACAGGATGCAGCTGTTTCTGCTGAATAAGCCAGTTATTATAAAAGGAAAACTGCACAAAAAATCTGGTCTGCAGGAATCACAAAAGATTTCCTGTATGACCAGATTTTTGTTTGTACTTATTCAGAATATCCATCCAGCAAATTCCGATAAAAAGGTACTTCTGATTACAGAAGATAAATCGGAAGTTCGTCTTTGATATGAACCGGACCATTCACTGTTTCCGGCTGCTCGCCCTTCACAAATGCTTTCTCCAGCTCTTCGGAATTCTGTGGTGTGAGAACGGATGTCTTCACTGCTTTCTTTGCCGGAGCCTTTCTTGTTGTTTTTCTGGCTGCAGTTGTCTTCTTTGCCGCTGTTTTCTTTGTCGGAGCCTTCTTAGCCGCCGGAGCTGCTTCGGCTTTAGCCGCTGCCTTTACTTCCTCTGCTGGTTTTGTTTCTACCTTTACTTCTGTTTTTTTGGCATCTGCGTTTGCTGCACGCAGGATGCTGTCCTTACCTACTGACACGATTCATTACCTCCTCTGCCAACTCTGTATATTCTTTTGCACTTCTGCTGGATTTCCTGTATTCTACAACCGGGATGCTGTTATCCTGAGACCATTCCACAGAACTGTCTACACGGATCACATGCTCAAATACATAAATACTCTCCAGCTGATGCAATGTTTCCATTGTCTGTTTGAAGTAATTCTTGCGGGTATCCACCTTGGTCACTGCAATTCCGGCAACCTCAAGATCCGGCGAAATCTGCTTTACTTCATTCAGAAATTCGAACATATTTGCAAGGCCAAACATCCCCCACGGGCTCGCTTCTACTGGGATGATCACCTTGTCCGAAGCGCACAGAATGTTCATGACCCAACCGCCAAGTGTCGGCGGTGCATCGATCAGGATGTAATCATAAACTTCTGAATCTTTGACCTTCTGCAGGCATTTCCGAAGGATAAACTCTCTCTGCCATTTAGTAAAAAGTTCGTATTCAATCGAACTCATCAGGGTAGAGGACGGAACCAGATCCAGATTCTCGTACGGTGTATGCACGATATAATCAGTCAGATCTTCCTGTTTTCCAATCGCATGATAAAGGTTCTTCTCTCCCTGTGCATGCTCCAGCACCCAGTCTTCCGGGAAGAATGCCAGCGACAGATTCAGCTGCATATCTCCATCCACCAGCAAAACTTTCTTTCCGGCACGCGCCATAGCTGCACCAAGGTTTGAACAGGTGGTAGATTTGCCACTTCCGCCTTTGTTATTGGTAAAACAGATCGTCACGGTCTTTCCCATTGAAATCCCTCCATAAAAAATGTCATTTCCTATGTCACATTATAAGGGATTCTGTCAAAATTGGCAATGCTTATTGCTTATTATTTCAGCAGGTATTTGTTGTTTGTGTTGTTTCAGTCCAGAATTTTTCCGTCAACGGAGATTGTAACAACCTGCCACGGAATGAATTTCCCGCTGTTCTGGAGAGCTTTTTTTGCTGCCATTTCCAGACCGCCGCAACACGGAACTTCCATACGCACAACCGTCATACTGCTGATATTATTGCTTTGGATAATTTCTTCCAGTTTCTCACTGTAATCTACACTGTCCAGTTTCGGACAGCCCACTAAAACAACTTTCCCTCTGATAAAATCCTGATGAAAATTTGCGTAGGCATAGGCAGTACAGTCTGCTGCGATCAAAAGCTTCGCGCCCTCAAAATACGGTGCCTGCGTCGGCACAAGCTTAATCTGCACCGGCCACTGCTGCAGCTGAGATTCCATTTTATTTTCAGTCGGAGCTGTTGTCTCACGCTTCATCTGACGCATACGGCTTCCCGGACATCCACCGCTCATATGATGTGCTGATTTATTCTCGCCTGCTTTTTTTCGCTGATTTGCAAGTACAGCCTCTTCATCATAAGCTGCTGCTTCTCTCTCTACGAATGTGATCGCACCGGTCGGACAGGCTGGCAGACAGTCACCAAGTCCGTCGCAATAATCGTCACGCAGAAGCTTCGCTTTGCCGTCAACCATTCCGATTGCGCTCTCGTGGCAGGCAGCCGCACACGCACCACATCCGTTGCATTTTTCTTCGTCTATATGAATAATTCTTCTGATCATAAGATATCCTCCTGTTTTTGTTATTTATTTTTATTGGTTTCTTCTTACTCTTTTTCTTTTGGTGCCTTGACCTTACACACAAAGAATACTAAACTAATAAGAAAAAATATGTGGTTATAACCACAAAATAAACAAAAACGGAGAATTGCTATGGATTATGAACTGATTTCCCAGACTGCACTATTTCAAGGCTGTTCCCCTTCCGAGACAGAAAAGCTTCTGCACGGGCTGAAAACTTTTACAAAAAAATATAAAAAAGGAGCCCCGGTTTATCTTGCCGGAACTCCTGTCACTGACATAGGAATCGTATTATACGGTACTGTCCAGATTGAAAACAACGACCTGTGGGGCAACAAAAATATCATCAGTCTTGCACACACCGGGGAAGTGTTTGCTGAAGCTTATGCCTGTGTTCCCGGTGAGCCGATGATGGTCGATGTCATAGCAATGGAAGAAGCAGAAATCCTCTTTCTGAATGTGCCGGAACTTTTCAGGCTTTCCGCCGCCGGAAAAGGCGAATATTCGCATCTGATCCACAATATGACGATAATCAGCGCACGCAAAAACCTGCTGCTCTCACGCCGCATCCTACACACCTCTTCCAAGAAGATCCGCGATCGTCTGCTCTCCTATCTTTCCTATCAGGCAGGACTGCAGAAAAACCGTTACATCGACATTCCGCTGAACCGCCAGCAGCTTGCCGATTACCTCAGCCTGGATCGCAGCGCCCTTTCAAAAGAACTCAGTAAAATGAAAAAAGAAGGGCTTCTGGACTATCACAAAAATAGTTTTGTATTAAAAGATATCGAATAGATTGCACTTGCTTTTATCACATTTTGCCATGTTTGATACGACAGCTTTATCAGAATTCAAATGCCTGTTTGATACTGTCATAATGAAGGAATTTATCCTCTGCCGCAAAGGCTTTGATCTCGTCCAGAGTTGCAAACATGTAGCCATCTGTCTCTGCTTCCTGCAGATGCAGATCTTCATCTTTAACATCCATAATAAAGCGGTATACATCGACAAAATAGTTGTCACCCTCGCCCGGATTTTCACGTTTGTAAGTAAACAAATAACCGCCGTCAGCATCCCGTGCATCAAGGCCGGTCTCTTCTTTTACTTCGCGAAGAACAGCCTCGCGTGACTCTTCACCTGCCTGTGCTGCTCCTCCGGAAACCTCCCAGCAGCCCGGTGCCCACGCCTTGTTCATGACACGTTTTGTGATCAAAAATGTTCCATCCGGTCGTGCAACTACGCCAAGTACTGTCAGATGATATTCCCCGTCTTTCAGACACCAGTCATTGCGTTTCATTGTACGTCCGGTCGGTTTCTTATCTTTATCATAAATATCCCAGAATTCCATTTTCCTATCTCCCTGTTGCGTTTTATCTTGTTTATTTTTATAATAATTAATGACTTTATCATAGCATTCCAAAGAAGTTATTGCAAACAGGAGTTTTGTATTTATCTCAGTCGAGAAGACTCAATAGCAAATTTGTCTCAGTGGGAGTCCAATCTCCGACTGAGATAAACGCTCCGC
>OHEX01000640.1_pt1 | contig 15890 bp, 16 predicted proteins | sample 1567361 | NCBI WGS metagenome assembly OHEX01 (sample SAMEA3879585, study PRJEB24766) | human gut metagenome | biome: human-associated habitat; feature: feces | place: USA | collected 1985/1987 | reverse complement strand
GCAGCGCGGGCGTGGAGGACGCCGCCGCCGAGGTGCGGGCGCTGCAGCGGAAGGGTCTGCGGGTCTCCGCCGTCTTTATGGGCGAAGACGCCAGCGCCGCCGACGCCTCCCGCATCTACGGCAAGAACATGGCCCGCATCCGGGGCATGGACCAGCTGGCCCGGGCCGCAGGCCGACTCATCCAGAACGAGATACGGGAGCTGGGCGACTGAATCATAATAATGTACGGGGCCGCTGTGCAGTTGTATCTGCTGCCAGCGGCCCCGTATTTTTGTTGTCGCTCACAACCATCTTGTTTTGCATTGCAGAAGAATCAAAAAGTTTTTTGGTTTATCAGCAAACTTATAGTTGTATTCTGGCACAATTTATGATATACTACAACCAACGAAGGGCCGCACACCTACACATCACCCCGCGCCCACAGGAAGGAGAACCGCTATGGATGCCGCACGTTATTTTGAAGAGATGCATCTTGCCATGTCCAGCCAGAAGCCTGAGTACCGCCTTGTGCTCAGCGTCAAGGTCCAAGACCTCGGAGGCGCAGACGCTTATCTCGAGCTGCGGCAGGAGCCGGTCAGCGGCAAGGCCCGGGTGTTCTATTCCACGATGGGACGTCAGAAGCTGAACTTCCAGCTCGTCCGCAAAGGGTGGCAGAGCTGCCACAACGCCTCGGGCGAGCTGACGGGGCGCTTCCCCGCCACCGCCGACGGTCTGCTGGCCCAGACGGATTTCTCCGCCTTTGTCCGGGACGACGCCCTCGACAGCGGCCGGATGGCGCGCATTCTGGACGTTCTGGCCCATACTGCCGGTGGTTGTGGGACGGTCGCCCCCTCTGCTGCCCGGGAGGGTGCGCTCATCACGGTGGAGCGGTTCGTGGGCCGTCCCGCCCATTGGAGCTATTGGAGCACCCGCGCCGCAGAGCAGCTGAACATCGCGGCCATCCTCTGCTGGCTGGGCGACTACCTCGCCGGGGCCGAGCGCCGCACCCTGCAAAGCTGCCCGGAGGCCATGCAGCTTGCCGCCGCATGGCAGGCCGCGCTTTTCGCTCCCCTGCCCCAGACGGCTCAGCGGCCTCAGCCTGTACAGTCCCGGCCCGTCCGCCGTGCGCCCGCCGTCGAGAATCCGCGCTGGCAGAGCATCCTCGCCGTGCTGGCGACGGTGTAACAGAAAGGCCTCCCGCATTGGGAGGCCCATCGCCGTATCCGGCGCGCATTCGTTCATATTTTCAGTTTCGAGAAATCGGTGCAGAGATATTCATAGAGCTTGTCAACAGCCTGAAATCCCATCTTCGCATACAGTTCCTTCGGTGTATCCTCGGAGTCAGCGTGAAGATACAGAATCTCTCCGCGCTCCTGCGCCTTTTCGGCAATATGCTTCATCAGGGTCATGGCGATGTACTGGTGCCGGAAATCCTCGTCCACCAGCAGGCCGTCCATGCAGACATACCCATCGGATGCGAAAATATAGCAATCACCCACCAGCTTCCCGCCCAGATACGCGCCGAGGTAGGTCAGCTTTTCCCGGAGGTTCCGGTTGTTCCGCACGGTAAAATCATCTCCGTACAACGGGCCGTAGTGTTTCAGTTCGTGCTGTTCCAGTTGGTCTGCGTCCGGGGCCTTGATCGAGACGTCCGGGTTCGTTTTCCAGCTGCGGATGTCTGTTTCCGGGGGCAGAACCATCGTCAGGGTCTCTTCGCACTCCATGCCGAATGCATCGGCCAGCGGCTCGTACCCTTCCAGCTTGAGGAAGGTGTCTCCCCGCTCTTTTTGGTAGGCCAGCGCGGCCCGGACTTCATCTGCCGAGGGCTGGCTGTAATAGCAGAACGCGTTGTGGTCGTATTTATCGCGCAGCTCGCTGTCCTCCCGCTTGGTCAGATGCTCTGAAACGGTGTGAGACGCGGAAAACAGCCGGTAAAAGCTTTCATCGGTCTTTCTTGTAGGGTTCATTGCGCTCCTCCAAAACTTATCGCTCACTTCCATCCCCGGGCCGAGGGGTCGAGCATCTCGGCGGCGGAGTAGATGAGGGCGTTGCAGATGGCGGCGGCCACATTGCTGCCGCCCTTGCGGCCCATCGCCACGATGGCCGGTACATCATGCTTTTCGCAGACGGCGAAGAGCCGCTCCTTGCTCTCCACCACGTTCACAAAGCCCACCGGCACACCGATGACCAGTGCGGGCCGCAGGCCGCTTTCGATCTGTTCTGCAATCGTCAGCAGAGCCGTGGGCGCGTTGCCGACGGCGAGGATGGCCCCGGGATGCTCCTGCGCTGCCTTTTTCATCGCTGCAACGGCCCGGGTGGTGCCAGCCTCTTTTGCGGCGGCGGCCACCTCGGGGTCAGCCATATAACAGCAGGCCGTGCCGCCCAGCTTCGCCAGACCGGGCTTTGTGATGCCGGCCAGCGCCATATTCGTATCGGTCACGATGACTGCCCCGGCGTGGAGGGCCTTGACGGCCTGCTCCACCGCGCGGGGGGTGAAGTGGAGATTCCGCGCATAGTCGAAGTCGGCGGTGGTGTGGATGACCCGCTTGACCACGGCTTCATGCTCGGGCGGCGGGGTCAGGCCCATCATTTCCAGCTCTTCGGTGATGATGTGGAAGCTCGTCCGCTCAATGTCGGCAGGTAAATGATGCTGCGGCGTCAATATTCTATCCCCTTTCGTGCTTTTATCCCCTTCTGGTAGGGGTGGCGGTGGCATTTCATCTCGGTGGAGTAGTCGGCGGCGTCCAGCATCCACTGGGGCGGCGTGTGGGCCGTCAGGACGCACTCACACCCAGCAGGCCGCTCCAGAACGGCCTTTTTTAATAGATCGACGTCCACCATATCCAGCTCTTCTGCGCTCCCGGCTTCGTCCAGTATCAGCAGGTCGGCAGGCTGTGCTATGGCGGCGGCGAGATTCTGGTTTTGCAGTTCCCGGGTCGCGGCCTTTTCCTCCGGCGTCATCTGAAAGACGAATTTCTGCCCGGCCTTGCCCCGGTAGATCTCCGCGCCAAGCTGGGCCAGAAGCGGGATCTCGCCGCTGTTCCCGCCCTTCAAAAACTGGACGATGACCACCCGCTTCCCGGACCCCAGCGCACGGAGCGCAAGACCCATAGCGGCGGTGGTCTTCCCCTTTCCGTCGCCCCAGTACAGATGCAGCATGGCTGCCCCTCCCTCCATCTCAGAAATCTACCTTATTATAGCACACCCTCCGCGCCGCTTGCAAATACCGGCAGTTGACAAAGGCACGTCGGTTATGCTAAACTAACCTCGGCTGTGAACACCATGTACAGGCATGGTGCTTTTTATTCTGTATGAGTTAGAATAAACTAACACAAGTCAGGAGGAATCCTCATGAACCAGAAGTCCAACAAGCTGACCGTGCCCGATCTGATCTCTGTCGGCGTCTTTACCGCGCTGTACTTTGTGCTTGTCACCGTGGCGACCTTCGCCTGTGCACTGCTGCCGGGCGTGGGCAACATTCTGCTGCCCGCCGTGGCCGCGCTGATCTCCGGCAGCGTCTATATGCTGCTGGCCGCCAAGCTGCAAAAATTCGGCGGCATCACGATCATGGGCCTTGTGATGGGCCTGTTCTTCTTCGTCTCCGGCCATTTTGTGCTGTCGTTCGCGGCCAACATCATCTGCGGCGTCGCGGCAGACCTGGTGGCCGCTGCGGGCAAATACCGCAGCAAAAAGCTGCTGCTGGCCAGCTACGTCGTGTTTTCCTATGGTCTGACCGGCCCGATTTTGCCGCTGTGGTTCATGAAATCCGCCTACATAGCCAACCTGACGGCCCGCGGCAAGGACGCCGCCTACATCGACACGCTGTTTGCACCCATCAACAGCGGCAGCTTTGTGGTCAGCATGCTGGCAATTTTGATTTGCGCCCTTGTGGGCGGCTTCTTCGGCCAGAAGATGCTGAAGAAGCACTTTGAAAAGGCGGGGATCGTTGCATGACCTTCCGCATGGACCCGCGCGCCAAGCTCTATCTGCTGCTGCTTGCCAACCTGATGCTTCTCTTTCACGTCGGCACCGGGGCGGAGGCCGCTGCCACGGCGCTGTGCCTGCTGCTGTTCTTCCTGTCGGGCAAGGCCCGCGCCGGGGATGGCGTGCTGTTGAACCTGCTCTCCCTCGTCTCGGTCGGCGTGCGGATGATGCTGCCCTGCATCATCACCGGCGCCTATGCGTTTTCAACGACGACAGTCGGGGAGCTGACCGCCGCGCTGCGCCGGATGCACCTGCCGGAGAGCATCATCATCCCCTGTGCCGTCGTCGTGCGGTTCTTTCCCACCGTGGGCGAGGATTACCGCCACATCCGCGCGGCCATGGCCCTGCGGGGCATTGCCGCGGGCCGCGGCGCGCTGCTGCGCCATCCCGTGCAGTCGCTGGAATACATCCTGATGCCGCTTTTGATGAACAGCAACAATGTGGTGCAGGATCTTTCCGCCGCCGCGCTGACCAAGGGCATCGGCCTGCCGGGGCGGCATACCTGCATGACCGAGCTGCGGCTGACCGCGTGGGATTTCCTCTATCCCGCGCTCTGTACGCTGCCCCTGCTCTGGAAGGTGGTGACGCTGCTGTGATCGAAGCCGAAAACGCAAGCTTTACCTATCAAAGTGCCCCCTCCCCCGCCCTGCAGGACGTCACGCTGACGGTGCAGCCCGGGGAATGCGTCGTCCTCTGTGGCCGGAGCGGCTGCGGAAAGACCACCATCACGAGGCTTGTAAACGGTTTGATCCCGCAATTCTACGCAGGAGAACTGGCGGGCAGCGTACTGGTGGATGGACAGGAGATCAGCAAGCTGCCCATGTACCAGATCGCCGCTAAAGTCGGCTCTGTGTTCCAAAACCCCAAGACCCAGTATTTCAACGTGGACACGACGGCGGAGCTGGCCTTCCCTTGTGAGAACGCCGGCATGGAGCCGCAGGCCATCCGCCGCCGCGTGGACGAGGTCGTCGAACAGTTCCAGCTCGGCCCGCTGATGGACCGCAGCGTTTTCAAGCTGTCGGGCGGGGAAAAGCAGCGCGTCGCGTTCGCGGCGGCCTGTATGCTCGGCCCGCGGCTGTTGGTGCTGGACGAGCCGACGAACGACCTGGACATCGTAACGCTGGGCATCCTGGAAGAGTACCTGCAAGCGTTCAAGGGGTGCGTGATCGTGGTTTCGCATGACCGCTACTTCGTCGATAAAGTCGCCGACCATCTGCTCGTCTTCTGCGGAGACGGCGAGATCCGCGAATTCGCCGGCACCTACTCCGACTACACCGCTTGGAAACGCGACTACGAAGCGGCGAAACAGGCTGCCGTCGCCCAGGAGAAAGCCAAGAGCACGGCATCCGGAAGCAGGGGCGGGGAGATCCGGAAGTCCGGGACGGCCCCGGCAAAAACAGGAGCGGCACGCAAGCTCACCTTCCAGGAAAAACGGGAGATGGAGCATCTCGAAGCCGAAATACCGGAATTAGAACAGAAGAAAGCTGCAATCGAAGAAAAACTCTCGTCCGGCGACCTGCCGTTCGAAGAGCTTACGGCGCTTTCGGAGCAGATCACGGCACTCATGGACCAGATCGACACCAAAAGCATGCGATGGCTGGAATTGAACGAGATCGGAGGTTGATTCCTTCCTGCATACACTCTGAAACATCAGAATAGGTTCTAAAGCCGATACACTCCTCTTTTCGGGGAGTGTATCGATATTTTTTTCTCGCAACAATTTTATTTTTCGAAAAATTTTTCTTAATTTTATTTCCGGAAGTTTACGATAAACAACCAATTCCAACTAAATTAACTCTCCATTTTTCTCAAGCCGCCTTCCCGGGCGGCTTGGTTTTTTAACCTTTCCGCAAGCATCCTCCATCCGCAAGAACCGATTTCTATATTGAGCTTAAAAATTATTCGGCGAACACCTCCGATACATCGATGGCTGCAACCCGATTTCACGACCATTTGCAGCGATAAACCGTCGCCCCCTTGGATTCTTCGGAACGGGGAACAAAAATCCGTCTGAACCACACTGCGTAACAACTCGCAACCGCAATAGTAAACGATACACATTCCGCAACCGCTTTTCGAAAAGCGAAATACCCGACACTTTTCAGCAATCGGAAATAACATCCACAAAGCAAAACCAGCCTCCGATCCGGAAGCTGGTTTTTACCTCCAAATAATATAACTCCCCATTTCCGGGAAAGCGGAACAATATATCGATCAATCGTCGTACTCTTTCAACGCGAAACGCTTGTCATCGAAGGTCAATTCGATCGTATTGTTCAACTTCACTTCCCATTCCCGGCAAGTATGCTCGATTCCGACGAGGAAGGTTCCCGGAAAGTTCCGAGCGACGTAATCCGCAATCTGCGCCGGAACAACAACCGACGGAACCGCCCGCGAACGGCTTTTAATTTCTCGCCACATTCCATTTCGGCGAAATTTCACTTGGGTACCATCGGCGAAAACGACTTTATACGTAACTGCAAGTTCGTCGAGCGTCTTGATTACCAAAACAGGATTCTCTTCCGGATAATGCTGTGCGATAAAAGAGCGGGCCTCACCGGGCAGTTCCTGTGGCGCTACGGCTCTTTCACACTCTATATTCCATGCGATTGCAAAGAGTAGAGCGAATATAGCAACGACACCCGTGATCCATACCCACCTTTTTCCCGAGCCGGATTTCAAAACTTCGGGAATTTTAGTCATCATAGTCTGTGACGTTGAAATTCAAATCGAATTCGACTTCCAATCCGTTCGACAGTTCGATTTCCCACGAATAGGCATCACGGTCGATCTTGCGGATAAACTGACCGGGGTAGTTCATCTTCGCTACGAAATCCGCGATCTGCTGGGGAACGATCGCCGCAGGAACGGCCGAATATTTACGATCGACCGCCGACCGTCGGCACGGAATTCCACTTCCGTGCGGTCGGTATAAGTCACCTCATATTCCGAACCGAAGTATTTGCTCTCCTCAACCGCATAAGCTACGGTCAGATCCTTGAAATACGTAGCGAGAAATTCCTGCGCGGCTTTAGGAAGGTTGTCGATCGTAATCGGTTTCTCGCGTCCGTCGGCCTAGGCCGACACGATGCCTGTAAGCAACAATGCCACTGCTAAAATCATCTTTTTCATAATACATTGATTTTAATTAAGTGAATATTAGGTTTAGAAAAATTCAAAAGTTGTCTAGCCGATCCATCAATCTTCGTAGGCCTCGATATTTCCGTTCGTATCCACACGCAAATCATACTCTCGACGGTCTTTTCGTGCTTCGAACTCATACCACATACCGCTGGAAGTTTCGATGCATTCAAATTCGTCGTCGTCGAGGGTATAGCCAGCCTGCTGCACCGCATCCAAAATATTTTGCGGCAACCGGTGGAGCTCCCACTCGGTGCGGAGCCAGTTGTTGCGACCGTCGAAAAGCACCTCTTTCCTGAGATTTTCGTGAAGAATCGTCAGTTCAAGACATCCGTCATCATATTCGCGTTCCACGACCTTAGCTCCCGGATAACGATCGTTCAGGAAGCGCTCGATCTCATCCTCTACCGGCAGTCCATTACCTCCCGTGTTTCCCATATCTATTACAGGACGGGAAATGATCCGAACAGGGGAGTCGTTTACGTAAATATCGACCTCTTTATGCCGTGTCTCCACTTCGACACACCAGAAAACGCTGATTCCGTCTGCCGTAGCCTTATCGAGTGACCATTTTTCGATGTCGTCGATATCGTTGGGGCTCGACAGCTGCTGGTCGGCCGCTACCGCATTGTAAATCGCTTCCGGCACGGCCGAACCAATATCCCGACGTCCGTATTCGATCTTTGCATAGATGCGGTTCCCCTGCGCATCGAAATAGAGTTCATGCTTGTAACCGCCGCAAACAAGCTCGACTTCCGTACCTCCGTATTCCCGGTCCACGTCTATCACCGAGCCTCCGCCGTTATCATCGAGGTAACCTTGAATCTGCTGTTCGATACCCGCCGCAGGTTTCTCTGGAATATAGTCTTCATAACCATCATCCGCAGCATTGGTTACTTCGTTCACCAATACGCCTTCGGTCGAAAAATACAGGTCCATCCCGGTCGTTATGCCGTCTGCCGTGCGGGTGACGCCGATAACATAGACAACGGTCACACCCTCGCTGTCACCGGCCCCGACGACCTCCTTGCGCTCGAGCTTATCCACCTTACCAGTACGGGTCCATCCTTCGGCTTCGGTATATTTGCTGGCATCGAAACCTTCCCGGACAGCCTGCGGAAGTGCCGCGAAGTCGATATTCGTTTCGGTCATGGCCCATTGTCCGTTTGCATTTTCGAACCATGCCGCATTGTTGGCCCTGGATTCCGTCCGGGTAGCCTCGAAGAAAAAGTTCGCCACAGCATAGTCGCCTCGAAGGGACCATCGTACATCTTGGGCACCCGGATAACGAGCGTTAAAAGCCGCCAATACCTCCTGCGAAATATGTGAGTCGCCCGGTCCTCCGACTTCATCCTTGTCGCACGCAGCGAACAGGAGAGCCGTCGCAGCCATTGTTAAAACAGATAATGTTTTTTTCTTCGTATTCATTGTTTCGTTTACTTAAATGTTTATCAATAATTTGTACTGCGAAATCACAGCCTGAAAAATCTTTATCGGAAACGGACGGGGTATCAATCGTCGATACCTATCAAATTATGACTTCGATCAAAAGTCAGCTCCATTCCGTTATTCAACTTGACCTCGACCTCCTGCTTGTCGCGTTCGATTTTGATGACCGCAGCACCCGGATACAGCTCCTGTACTTTGGTTTCGATCGGCATCGAAACGATTCCTGCGGGTAACGACGAATAACGGCAATCCACCTCTTTCCACGCTCCGTTTCGACGGAACTCGACCTTGCTGCCGTTCGTAAACATCACTTCGTAAATGACTTCGAAAAAATCGCTCTCTTTTTTTGCGTAGGCGATTTTTTCACCGGGAAAATACCGGGCAATGAACTCTTGCGCCTGTCGCGGCATCTGTTCGGTTGTGACCGCACGGTCGTGATCGGCATAAGCCGGCGAGATTGTCAGCAGCGTGATGCCGATCAAAAACGCCATCATTTTTCTCGTGTTCTTCATTTTCTCAATATTTTTTATCGGGAGATCACCCGATCGGTTTGTATGGTACAAAATTGAGAACCGATTTTGGAGCGAATTTGGAATTTCGATATTTTGACAAAATATTTTTTCCAAACCCGATTATATATTTCGATACCCCGATCCGAAACCGGCCGATATGCTTCGACGTTCCTCCGAGAAAGGGATTTCGGACAGAGTCAGAACCGGTAACAGAGGATTATCGCCGAAATCAGCAAAAAACAGTCGTCATATTCGAATGCAGCTGATCCTCGTCCCAATTATCGCCAGCTTACGCCAAAATGGTGGCGGCCATTTTCGAAGCAATAAATTAATCCGAGGCGATAATAATCCGTTATGGCTTTGACCAGTGCCAAACCGAGCCCTGTCGAGCCTTCTTTTTGCGACCCCTGATAAAAGCGTTCGAAAATATGTTTCTCATCAAGCGGCGATACTCCGTCGTTAATAACCGTCAATACATTTCCCTCGATACGAATATCTACGGCGGCTCCGTCGGCACTGTGAAGGTAGGCGTTCTTGATCAGGTTGGAAACCAATATCGAACAAAGCGATTCATCCATCCGGACCGAGAAGGTCCCGGGCAAATGCAGACGACAACGGATTTTGTGTTCTCCGTATATATCGTCATAAAGCGCCTTCCGCTCCTCGACCAGGGGAACGAGATCGATGTCGGTGCTCTGCGGAAACTGACCGTTATCTATCTTGGTAAGCAGCAACAGCGTTTTATTCAGCCGGACGATATGGTCGAGCGTACGCCGCATCTGAATAATTTCGCCCGTCGTTTCCTCGTCCAGGTCCGCACAATCGAGCAGATACTCCATACGTCCGCCAAGTACAGCCAACGGAGTTTGCAACTCGTGCGAGGCATTGCCTATAAACTGTTTTTGACGCTCGAACAACTCCTCGGAGCGATCCACGGCCTGCTGTGCCGCAACATTCAATCGACGAAATTCGGTAATAGAGGTATTGTTCGGCACAGGCGCGACTTCGCGCCCGGGAGCATAGCTATCCAACCAATGCAACAACTCATAAAGCGGAAGCATGCTTTTATGGAACACCCACAAGGTCGTTCCGGAAACTGTCACCAAAAGGAAAAGATAGAGCCACACGACCCACCACATGACTGTTTCCAGCAGATCGTCTTTTTCGAAAGTAGGCATAGCCACCTTCAGTTCATAAAAATTACCGTCCTTATCCTGAAAAATAGTCGCCAACACCCGGGCCGGCTCGGTTTCATCCTTTTCCGGAATATACACCTCGGTATCGTAGTAGTCGATCGAAGGACGGGTGGCGACGTATCCGGATTCAACGGGGATGATCGTGTAACTGTTGTTGGAACCTTCGTTCGAACGGGGCAAAGGCTCCCCGGCAAGCACCCTCATTACGATCAATTCCGAATAATCCTTGAGAGCATCGTCCGCTTCATCGTTTATCTCGTCCATCATGGTAAAATAAAATACGACCGCCCATAAAGCGATCAGCGGGAACAAGACCAGCGACAGACGAAGCGATATGTTATAGATCAATTTCATAAATGCGTTGCTTAATCAATCAGTTTGTAACCGAAACCGTACACAGCTTTGATTTCGATCGAGGCTCCGGCCTCTTCGAGTTTGCGGCGCAGATTTTTGACCTGCGAATAAACGAAATGGAAATTGTCGGATTGATCGACATGATCGCCCCATACGGCTTCGGCCAAAACCGCCTTATCGACCACATGACGCGGACGCTGCATGAAATACGAAAGAATATCGAACTCCTTTTTCAATAAAGCGACCTCCTTGCCGTCTATTTCCACTCGGCAACTTTCCGGGTCGAGCGTTACATTACCCAGCGCAATGCCGCCTTTCCCGCCACCGCGACTACGGCGAATGACACTCTGGATACGCGCCGAGAGTTCCGCCAGATGGAACGGTTTAGGCAGGTAGTCGTCCGCACCTTCTTTCAGCCCGAGGACCTTGTCTTCCAAAGAATCCCGAGCCGAGATAATGATTACGTTTTCGCGTTTATCCGCTATTCGAAGACGCTCGAGAAGTTGCAACCCGTTGCCGTCCGGCAGCATAATGTCCAATAAGATACAATCATACGAATAGGCTGCCAATTTGTCCGAAGCCTCGGCGTATGTACTGGCCGTTTCCACGACATATTGCTCTTTGCGAAGTGCACGTGCCAGCAACTCACGCAATGAGGATTCGTCTTCCACGATCAATAATTTCATAACGACAAGTCATTTTAATACCACAAACAAAAATACCGATTTTGTAAAGAAATTGAAATGAACTCGAATTATAATCTATTCAATCTATAAAATCGCTAATAAAAAGCCTGTTAAAGTCGATTTTTCATAGTCGCAACGGCGGCACTAATACAGAAAAATACAAGTAGCGAGAAACAGGTCGTTCGTTCGACTCTATTTCTTCAAACAAAGCACGGAAGGGTGCTGCAAAATCCTAAAACCAACAGTGGAATCCGTTCTTTCCTCCGAAATTCTGAACAAAAAAACAACTGAATATCGCAGGAATCACCTCAATAGAATCAAACCAGGTCCGGTACGAATCCCAATCAAACTCCTATAAAAAAACCGGCTACCTTACAAAAAGGTACCGGTAATCGAGTACTCTACTATAAATCCCGTCGAATAAAGATTATCGCCTCAATAAACGAAATTAAAAATCATCTTCCCATATTTCATGCTCGATCTCCGCAGAGAGTTTTCCCAGAGAATCTATCGTAAGTAATACGGGGTAACCAATATCCGTATCCGGTTGGTAAATACCAAAAGACAACACGACCCGGCGGTCATCATAATCTCGAATATGGACATTATATAATTGATAACGATCAATTTCTGTCGCCGGAATAAGCGAATCGAAATCGTATTTATCGATTTCCAATCGAGAGACTAATTTTCCATTATTTCTCGAAACAGTTAAGACAGACGACCTATCTGCATACTTATAGTGCGTAGTAGATACGATATTCTGATTATCTTCAGTACGACAATATATATAAAAATCACCAGCAACGGTGTCGATTACATACTCCTGCTCATGAATTACGTTTGTATCGATCGCGGAACAGTAGTTCGAAAGAGGATCTTTACCCAATAGTTTACAACTATCCGATAACGACTGTATTTTATTGGTCGTATCATTCTGCCTATTATGTTTATTTGCACATCCGACGTATGAAAGTAAACACAGATTTAACAATATAAGATATTTCATAAAATCACAGTTTTACGATTTGTATTCTCTGTAATTCACATCAGTCATAAGATATTCTGCTTTCCTGACGGAATACCGACGGCGAAATACCCGTATGTTTCTTGAAATAACGCCCCAAATAAGACTGATCCGGGAAATGCATTTTATAAGCGATCTCCTGAATGGGCAGGGTAGTGTTCTGAAGCAATACTTTTATTTCCATTATTACGATCTTATCGATCAACTCCTTGGCCGATTGATGCGTCGTCCGGCGCACGATGGCGGAAAGATAACGGGTCGAGATACAGAGCTTGTCCGCATAGAAAGAAACCTCACGCTCTTCGATACAACAGTCATGAACTAGGGAAACAAAGCGATGAAACAGCTCCATCTGCCGGTTGGAAGTCGTGGGACACTGGCTGCTGACCTTACGCTGGATCTTATCGTAAAGCTCCAGCATAATATTCTGCAACCGATTTCTCACGATCGTCTTTCGGAACATATTACCCCGATCCTGATAGGTGTAATCCATTATTTCGAACCAGGTAGACAATCCGGCAGCCATTCTTTCGTTTACTTGAGAAATGGGATTTTCCTTCAAAAAGCTGAAAAACGAGGGCCCCAGCCGAAATCCGGCCTCCCCGAACAGGTCGGGAGAGAAGGCGCCGAACCTCACCGAGAAGTCGTCCGACGCATCGTCGAGCATCAATACGCTACCGGGCAGTAAGAGTACGATCGTATTGAGCTGCAAAGGTCCCCGGCGAAGATCGACGGTCACCTGGGCATGACCGCTCGTACAAAGCAGAACCAGTGCGCAGTCGCAACGGCAGGGATTATTGAAGAAATAAGCGAGATCGGATTTTCCGATAACAAAAGGTTCCTCTTCGGAAACAGCTATGGGGTTTGCTGCGGACATAATGATTTCTTCTTTTTTGGACAAACGAAAAGCCCCTGATATTATTATCGTACAAATATGGCATAAATATACCGAAAAGTGACAATATTATTCGCAAGAAAGAAAGTTACACATTAAATTTTACGGTACTTTTGCATGACAAAAAGTTTTTTAACGGGAAAATATTTTTTCAAAGTAATAATAATCAACCAAAAAACTATGAAGCAGAAGTTAATTCAGGCAGTCTTGTTCGGAAGCTGCATGGCTTTCGCCGTATCGTGCGGCCAGGCTCCGACGGCAAGAGGCGAGGCGGAATATTCCGTCATGACAATTTCGACATCGGACGTAACGATTCCGAGCACCCACTCGGCAACCATCCGTGGGCGCCAGGACATCGCCATTTACCCGCAGGTATCGGGTACCATTTCCAAAGTGTGCGTTAAAGAGGGTGAAGTAGTTCGCCAGGGACAGTTGTTGTTCATTATCGACCAGGTGCCCTACAAGGCAGCCCTGCAAACCGCAAAAGCCAACGTCGCAGCTGCCGAGGCCAGCGTAGCCACCGCTCAATTGACCTACGACAGCAAAAAAGAGCTGTTCGCCAAGAACGTCGTTTCGCAGTTCGACCTGCAAACTTCCCAGAACAACCTGCTGACGGCAAAATCCCAGTTGGCACAGGCCGAGGCACAGCTCGTCAATGCGGCCAACAACCTCTCCTATACCGAAGTGAAAAGTCCGTCCAACGGCGTAGTCGGTGTCCTGCCGTATCGTGTGGGTGCCCTGGTGAGCGCATCGATTCCCCAACCGCTGACCACCGTATCGGACAACTCCGATATGTACGTTTATTTCTCCCTGACGGAGAATCAACTGCTCGACCTGACCCGTGAATACGGCTCGATGGACAAAGCGCTGGCGGCGTTGCCGAACGTGCAGCTTGTGCTCAACGACGGATCGCTTTACTCCCAGGAGGGACGCATCGAATCGATCAGCGGCGTGATCGACACTTCGACGGGCAGCGTACAGCTTCGCGCCGTATTCCCCAATCCCGGACGCTTGCTTCACAGCGGTAGCTCGGGTAATGTCCTGTTGCCGCACATCTACAAAAACGTAGTCACCGTTCCGCAAGTCGCTACCTTCGAATTGCAGGACAAGAAATTCGTTTATAAGGTCGAGAACGGCGTAGCCACCTCGCAGAATATCACCGTATCGCCCCAGAGCGACGGCAAGAATTTCATCGTCACCGCCGGACTCACCCCGGGCGAAGTCATCGTGACCGAAGGCGTCGGTCTGATGCGCGAAGGAACCCCGATCAAACCCAAAGGAGCCGCAACGACCGCGACCGCTCCTGCAGAACAACCTACAAAAGAGCAGTAAAATATGACACTAAAACATTTCATAGACCGCCCGGTATTGGCGGCGGTCATTTCCATCGTAATCGTCCTGGGCGGTATTATCGGTGTTGCGACGCTCCCCGTCGAGCAGTACCCCGACATCGCGCCCCCGACGGTGATGGTGCGTGCCAGCTATCCGGGCGCCAGCGCCGAAACCATCCAGAAGAGCGTCCGCTTGAGGAGGCTATCAACGGCGTGGAAAATATGATGTACATCAAATCCGAAGCATCGAATGCCGGTAGCGGATCGATCACGGTCTATTTCAAACAGGGCACCAACGCGGATATGGCGGCCGTCAACGTACAGAATAAAGTAGCGACGGCAACCGGATCGCTCCCTGCCGAGGTTACAAAAATCGGTGTTACGACCATGAAGCGTCAGTCTTCGATGCTGAAAGTTTTCACGCTGAGCAGTCCAGACGATTCATACGATGAAAATTTCTTATCGAATTACCTCAATATCAACATCAAACCGCGCATCCAGCGTATCCAGGGCGTCGGAGAATTCTTTGCTCTCGGTGGCGATTATGCAATGCGTATCTGGATGAAGCCGGACGTAATGGCCCAATATAAATTAGTCCCTTCGGATGTCACTGCGGTTTTGGCGGAACAAAACATCGAATCGGCAGCCGGTACGTTCGGCGAAAACTCCGAAAATACGTTCCAATATACCATGAAATACCGTGGCCGTAAAATGACACCTGAAGAGTTCGGGGAGATCGTAATCCGAGCTACTTCTGACGGTCAGGTACTGCGTCTGAAAGATGTGGCAGACATTGAATTGGGACAGGACTCCTATGCTTATCACGGTATGGTCAATGGTCATCCCGGCGTTTCGGCGCTCGTCTTCCAGACCGCAGGCACGAACGCCACACAAACCGTCGAGGAAATCGACGCGATGCTCGATGAAATTGCAACCGAACTCCCTAAAGGCGTAGAGATAACCCACTTGATGAGCGTGAATGACTACCTGTACGCCTCGATCCACGAAGTGATCAAAACCCTGATCGAGGCCATCATCCTCGTCATTTTAGTGGTTTACGTCTTCCTGCAGGATATACGCTCGACGCTGATCCCGACCATTTCGATCCTCGTGTCGCTGGTGGGTACGTTCGCTTTCCTTTCGTTCGCGGGCTTCTCGATCAACCTGCTGACCCTCTTCGCGCTGGTTCTTGCGATCGGTACGGTCGTCGACGACGCCATCATCGTCGTCGAAGCCGTGCAGGCACGCTTCGACGCGGGCTACAAATCCTCCTACATGGCGACCATCGACGCCATGTCGGGTATCACGTCGGCCATCGTGACCTCGACGCTGGTCT
>OHEX01000638.1_pt1 | contig 15993 bp, 9 predicted proteins | sample 1567361 | NCBI WGS metagenome assembly OHEX01 (sample SAMEA3879585, study PRJEB24766) | human gut metagenome | biome: human-associated habitat; feature: feces | place: USA | collected 1985/1987 | reverse complement strand
TGCGGGGCGGTAAAAATCTTCATGGGGAATAAATCCTCGCCGCTCTGTACTTTTCGACGAGACTGCGTTTGCGTAGCAATGAAAGCCCCAGTGGGGCTTTTAAGCGGCAGAGCAGTCTTGCGCAGCAAGATGGAGGGGCCTCGCCCCGACAAGCTCAGTGGAATTTGTGACAGAGAGTGTCAAGGTTTACAAGGTGCGTCAAGATGGTTTTGCAAATTTTATTGTGATAAAGCGGTGATCGTAGGACTTATAGCATGGCGTTCAAGTGCTTTCCCGTTCAATCAATGTATTTCTGCATTTTGACAACCTGCCTATAAATCCCACATGAACGTTGTGGAATCTTCCAAAGCATCCATGGATGGTTTCTTGTACCGCATCAAACGTTCAGCTTATTACAACGAAATTCCATATAGCTGCATTGCATCTTGCGGAGGTTCTTGCTATACTTTGTATCGAACGCCTTTATCCGATAAAAATGTTGCGCAACTTGCGCAACCAAAGGAGGCCGCTATCATGCAGCAGCTCAGATTACTTCATGGCGGAGACTACAACCCGGAACAGTGGCTGGACCGGCCCGATATTCTGGCGCAGGACATCGAACTGATGAAAAAGGCACACGTTAATACTGTGACGCTGGGTGTGTTCTCATGGTCCACGTTGGAACCGCAGGAGGGGGTATTTGAGCTGGATTGGCTGGCTGACATCATCCATAACCTGTATGCCAATGGAATCTATACGATCCTTGCAACGCCCAGTGCGGCCCGCCCTGCTTGGATGGCACACAAATACCCCGAGGTGCGCCGAGTCCGGGCAGACCGGGTCCGGGAGCTGTACAACCGGCGGCAGAATTACTGCTATACATCGCCGGTCTACCGGGAAAAAGTCCGCATCATCGACCAGAAGCTGGCACAGCGGTTCGGCAATGACCCGGCTGTCCTGCTCTGGCATATCTCCAACGAGATGAGCGGTGACTGCCATTGCGAGCTGTGTCAGGCCGCGTTCCGCTGCTGGCTCAAGGAACGGTATGGCTCTTTGGATGCCTTGAACAAGGCATGGAACGCCCGGTTCTGGAGCCACGACTACACCGCTTGGGAACAAATCGAAAGCCCTGCCCCGCAGGGGGAAAATGCCGTGCAGGGCCTTGCGCTGGACTGGAAGCGCTTTGTCAGTGACCGGCATATTGATTTTTTGAAATATGAGCGTGATACCGTGAAAGAATTTGCGCCGGATGCAAAGTTCACGGTAAACATGATGTACCGGTTTGATGGCATCGACTATTTCAAAATGTCCAAGGAGATCGACGTGGCCAGCTGGGACAACTATCCCACATGGCACAAGCCCAGCGAAACAGTGGAAGAAACAGCGTTGGATACGGCCCTGATGCACGACCTGTATTACTCCATGAAGGGCAAGCCGTTCCTGCTGATGGAGTCCAGCCCCAGCTTTACCAACTGGCAGCCGATCTCCAAACAGAAGCGCCCCGGCATTGCGGAGCTTGCGGCTCTGCAGACGGTTGCACATGGCTCGGACAGTGTGCTTTACTTCCAGTGGCGAGCCAGCCGCGGCGCTGAAGAAAAGTTCCATGGTGCAGTCGTCGGCCATGATGGCCGGGAGGATGCCCGTCCCTTCCGGGAAACAGTCGGTGTGGGCCAAAAGCTGGAAGTGCTCTCGGAGATTGCAACAGTCTGCCGCGAGAAGCAGGCGGCGATCGTCCACGATTGGGAAAACAAGTGGGCATTGGAAGGCTCCTGCGGCCCGCGAAATGCAGGCATGGGTTACTGGGATGAGCTGAAGCTGCACTACAATGCTCTTGCACGGGAGGGCATCTCGGTGGAGTTCGTAAATCAGAGCTCCGACCTGACGGGTTATGGCTTGGTCGTTGTTCCGATGGTTTATTTGCTGACCGATGCCTTTGCCCAAAAACTCTGTGATTTTGCCCGGAATGGTGGTACGGTCGTGGTTACATACTGGACCGGTGTGGTGGATGAAAGCGATTTGTGCCGTCTGGGTGACACGCCCTACGGCTTGACCGACCTGCTGGGCCTGCGCCGCACTGAGATCGACGGAATGTATGACGGCGAAACCTGCCGCTGCACCCCGATGGACGATTCCACTTTGCCGGAAACGCAGGCTTCGGTCCTATGCGAGGTCGCAAGTCTGAACGACACCGACCCTGCCACACCGCTGAGCGTTTATGCCGAGGACTATTATGCAAACTGCCCGGCGGTGGCTGTCCACTCCTACGGGGAGGGCCGTGCCTATTATCTGGCAAGTCGGTTCGAGGAAGCGTTCTATCGCGCATTTTATCGTGCTGCTGTAAAGGAAGTCGGCCTGACCCCGGCATGGCCGGAAGCTCTGCCGGACGGCGTTCTGGCCGCGCGGCGCGGTACGTTCGTCTTTGTACAGAACTGCAATGAACATCCGGTCGAAGTAGGCGGTGTTGCGCTGAACCGTTACGGAACGGCCGTCTGGAAAAACGGCGAGCAGGTCCTGTAAGGCGCAAAAGCATCAACTTTCAGCGTTCTGCCGAAAAAGCAGAACGCTTTTTGTTTGCTTTCGTACTTGACAAAGCGGGCTTATCCCGGTATGCTGGGGTGGCGCACTGTTGCGCAGTTCTGTGAAAAGGAGAGGATATCCTGTGGCTGCAAAGGAAACCGAAAAAATGACGATCGAGCAGGTGGCCGATGCGCTTGGTGTTTCTAAAACAACGGTATCACGCGCACTTTCCGGAAAGGGACGCATCAGTGAGGAGACCCGCGCCAAGGTATATGCCTATCTAGGACGCACCCGCACCGAGCCTGCCGCCCCGCAGGGCGGCGAAAAGGTGCGCACCAACAACATTGCCATGATCGTGCCACAGCGCTTTATTACGCTGGATCTGCCCTTTTTGCGCAAGTGCATGGGCGGCATCTGCATCATGGCAGACCAGCGCGGCTATGACCTGATGCTTTGCTACGCCTCCAACACCGAGTATTCGCAGCTGCAGCGGCAGCTGGCCAACCACAAGGTGGACGGCGTGATCCTGACCTACGCCATGGCGGATGATCCCTGCATCGAACTTTTGCGGCAATACGAGACACCTTTTGTGCTCATCGGACGCAGCGAGGACAAGACCATCCCGCAGGCAGACAACGATCAGGTCGCGGCTGCCTGCGAGATGACACGCATCCTTTTGCAGCTGGGCGCCAAGCGGATCGCGCTGCTGGTGGGCAGTACCATCTACGCCGTCAACACCGATCGCATACGCGGTTATCTGCGTGGATTCGCGGAATTTGGTGTGCCAGTAGACCAGCGGCTCGTTCATTCCGGTGTGGAATCTGCCGGGCAGACGCTCGATGCACTGGAGGCTGCGCTGGAGCAGAAGGCGGATTGCATCCTTTGCGGCGATGATGAGATCGCCTTTGAGGTCATGGGGGAGCTGCGGACGCGGCATATCCTCGTGCCCAACGATCTGCGAGTGGCCAGCCTGTACGACAGTTCCATGCTTGCCAGCATCACGCCGTCTGTTTCGGCGGTGCAGTACGATGCAGAGCAGCTGGGTAAGACCGCCTGCCGGATGCTGCTGGACCGGCTGGCCGGAAAAGAGATCGTCATGCGGCAGCTGGAAGGCCATCAGGTCATCCTGCGGGATTCTACCAAGTGGAGGGAACGCTCCCACAGCATCAAATAACGCGCTTTTTGTGCCTGCTCCTTTCCCGGAGCGGGCATTTTTGCTCTTTGCATGGCAAAGTTTGCGCTAAAGTTGCGCACTTTTGCCCATGTATCCTAATTTTACCGTCACTTTTTCCAGTTTCGACTCAACAATACCGTGAATTTCGTCCATTGACGTGAGCAAAAGAATGCGGTATCCTATGGGTACAGAAAAACAGCTGCTCGGATGTGCGCAACTTATAAGCGCAACAAAGAGCAGCCGAAGATTTCGGATTGAGAACGAAGGAGAACTGGATCATGAAAAAGCTGATTTCCCGCCGTAACTTCCTTGCAGCCATGGGCACTGTGGCTGCTGCCGGTGTGCTGACCGCCTGCGGCGGTTCTTCCAGCAGCACCGCTTCCTCTGCTGCCGCTTCCAGTACGGCTGCCTCTGCTGCGGAGAGCTGGGGCGATGTGAAGCTGACCATGTGGGGTGCCGAAGAGGATCAGACCATGCTGCGCGAGATGGCAGATGCCTTTATCGAGCAGAATGCGGACAAGGGCAACGTGACCATCGAGATCGGCGTACAGTCTGAGTCCAGCGCAAAGGATACCGTTCTGGCTGACCCGGAGTCTGCCGCAGACGTTTTTGCCTTTGCCGATGACCAGCTGAACGAGCTGGTGAATGCCGGTGCGCTGCAGGAAGTGCTGCTGAACCCGGATGACGTGAAGAGTCGCAACCTGCCCGGCTCTGTGGGCGCTGCCACCATGAACGACAAACTTTACGCCTACCCCATGACCGCCGACAATGGCTATTTCCTGTACTATGATGCAAGCGTTCTGAGCGCTGAGGATGTGCAGAGCGTGGACACCATGCTGGAAAAGGCTGCAGCTGCCGGCAAAAAGTTCATGATGAGCGTGAACGACGCATGGTACATTTACAGCTTCTACGCCGGTGCCGGTCTGGTGGCTACGCTGGCAGATGACGGTATCAACACCGTCTGCAACTGGAACGAGGCTCCCGGCGCAGACGTAACGCAGGCCATTCTGGACATTACCGCAAACCCCGGCTTCAAGTCCGGCGCGGATGCTGATATCGTTTCCGCCATCAAGGACGGCAGCTGCTGCGCCGCCATCTCCGGTACCTGGAACGCCAGCACCGCCGAGGAGGCTTGGGGCGAGGGCTACGCCGCCACCAAGCTGCCGACCTACACCCTGAACGGCGAGCAGGTCCAGATGGGCTCCTTCTCCGGCTACAAGCTGGTGGGCGTCAACCCCCACAGCGCCAACGTGGGCGTTGCCATGATGCTGGCCGACTTCATCACCAACGAGGACAACCAGAGCAAGCGCTTCAACGACCGCAAGCTGGGCCCCTCCAACATCAACGCCAATGCTTCCGAGGCTGTGCAGTCTGCACCCGCCATTGCCGCACTGGCTGAGCAGAGCTCCTACGCTACCCTGCAGCGGGTAGGCGCAAACTACTGGAGCTCCGCCGCAAGTCTGGGCGAGATCCTCGCCTCCGGCGACACGCAGGGCAAGACCACCCAGCAGCTGGTGGATGACGCTGTGGCCGGCATCACCGCACCTGTGGCACAGTAAGTTCCGGTTTTTCCCGGCGGGCACGCAGCAGAATGCAGTGTGCCCGCTTTTTATCGCAATACAAGAAATCGGCGTCAACCTAACATCCTGTTTGCTATAACCCCCTCTGCATACTAAGAAAGGAGTTGACTTCTGTGGCAGAAATGGTCCTTACACCACCCTTGCGGGCAGATGGCCGGGAGCCGAATTTCCTTCAGAAGTTCGGTCACGCATTTGTTCACGGAGATATTTTTACAAAGCTGTCCCTCTTTGTCTGGGGTCTGGGCTACATTGGCCACGGCCAGCTTATCAAGGCACTGCTGGTAACGCTGGTGCAGGGGCTGGGACTGTATTTTCTGGGCACCTCCGGCATTCCTGCGCTGAAAAAGTTCGGCACGCTGGGCACGGTGCAGATGGAGATGCAGTTCAACCCCCTTACCTTAAAGAACGAGGTCAACAACTACGACAACTCGTTTGCCATCCTGCTGCTCAGCGTGATCGCACTGGTGGTCATTGTAACGCTGATCGCTGCTGCCATGCTGGTGGTGCAGAGCAATTACGCGTTACAGGCGCAGAAGGCCGCTGGCAAAAAGCCCAACAATTTCCGGCAGGATATCACCTTGTACCTGAACGAAAAGTTCTACGTTACCCTGCTCACCCTTCCGGTGCTGGGTGTGGTGGTGTTCACCATCATCCCGCTGTTCATTTTGATCGCTGTTGCCTTTACCAACTACGATCAGCAGCACATGCCTCCCGCCGCCCTGTTTACATGGGTGGGGCTGGCTAACTTTGCTTCTCTGTTTGGCGGGCAGTCGCTGAGCCTGACCTTCAGCTACGCCTTTGGCCGGGTGCTCAGCTGGACGCTGGTGTGGGCGTTCTTTGCCACCTTCACCAACTTCTTCGGCGGCGTATTTCTGGCCATGCTCATCAACAACAAAAAGACCAAGTGCCAAAAGCTCTGGCGCACATTGTTCATCATCACCATTGCGGTGCCGCAGTTCGTCACCCTGCTGCTGGTGCGCAACTTCTTCTCGGACGCCGGCATCTTCAACACCATGATGGCCAATGCAGGCGTGACCGATTTTTTAAAGGCCATCGGTCTGCTGGGGCAGAACATGAACCACATTCCCTTCCTGACCGACCAGCACTGGGCAAAGTTCATGATCATCCTCATCAACATCTGGGTGGGCGTGCCCTACCAGATGCTCATTGCCACCGGTGTGCTGATGAATATTCCCACCGATATGCTGGAGGCCTCCACCATCGACGGTGCATCGCCGTGGCAGAGCTTCATCCACATCAAGCTGCCCTATCTGTTCAGTGTGCAGGGGCCGGCGCTGGTAACGGACTTTGTGCGCAACGTCAACAACTTCAACGTCATCTACCTGCTCACGCAGGACGTTTATATCACCAAGGATCAGGCGCTGGCTTCCTCCAGTGCAAAAGAGGTGGATCTGCTGGTCACATGGCTGTTCCGCCTGACACAGGAGCAGTACAACTACAAGATGGCCGCTGTCATTGGCATTATGGTGTTCATCATCTGTGCCGTGTTCACGCTGGTATGCTTCCGGTTCCTCAATAAAAAGGAGGCGACGTTCTCTTGACACAGACAACTGTTTCTCCGGCACGCCGGGCAGAGACCGCAGCGCAGCTGCGCCGCGGGCGTATCCTCCGCACAGTCCACAGCATCCTGCGGCATCTGCTGCTGGCCCTGCTGGCAGCTATCTGGCTGGTACCCATTCTGTGGCTTCTGGTCACATCCTTCTCCACAGACCGGGGCATCAATGTGCGACAGTTCTTCCCGGCCAGTTACACACTGCGCAACTATGTCAACATTCTGTTCCACCCGGACTCTGTGGCGCAGTTCCCGCGCTGGTTTACCAACACCCTTGTGGTGGCCTGTTTCAACTGCGTTATCTCCACCTGCTTTGTGCTGATGGTAGCCTACGCGCTGAGCTGCTGCCGCTTCAAGGGGCGCAAGCTGATCCAGAACCTTTCTGTCAGCGTCAACCTGTTCCCCGGCGTGCTGGCAATGATCGCCGTCTATTTCGTCCTGAAATATCTGAATCTGACCAACTCCTATGCCGGTCTTATCATGGTCTATGCCGGTTCGTCCGGTCTGGGCTATCTGATCTGCAAGGGCTTCTTTGATACCATCCCCATCTCCCTGCGGGAAGCCGCCAAGCTGGACGGCGCATCCGACGCCCGTGTGTTCTTTCAGGTCGTTCTGCCCATGTCCAAGCCGATCCTGGTCTATACCATCATCAGCTCTTTCATGGTTCCATGGACCGATTTCGTGATGGCAAAAATGATCCTGAATTCGGGCGTCTCTGCCGACTGGACAGTGGCTATCGGTCTGTATAATATGCTGCAAAAGACCCTGATCAACAATTACTTTGCGCTCTTCTGTGCAGGCGGTGTGCTGGTGTCCATCCCCATCTCCATCCTGTTTGTCATCATGCAGAAGTTCTACGTCGAGGGCATCACCTCCGGCGCGGACAAGGGTTAACACGTTATTCTCTTTCTCCTTCACCATAAAAACAATCCCTACAGTCCTTTTTGCGGCTGTGGGGATTGTTTTTTCTCAATGGCGGCAGGAAAGCAGTTTATTCATGGTGAACCTCATTTCTATATCAAACGGTGTCTGTTCGGATGTCCTAAACCCTGCCATAAAACCGGTGGTTGATTTGTCCATTGGGCTTTGTTTTGCCCGTCTGCACATTTTTGCACACTTTTTGCACACCTGAATAGCTGGATAACGGTTGCAAAGCATTACACTGTATGCAAACAATGCGGTGTGTGCAAAGGCATGTTTTGCGATGATACGATAAAAATAACGATTCTTCGAACTTTTGAAATTTGACGAATGATGCACCTTGGATTCTTTTAATCAGAGGGCCAGGGATTCGAGTTCCCTCGAGCGCACCAAAAAGCCGCGAAGATTCGTTAGAGTCTTCGCGGCTTTTTCTTTCCTCGGATCATTGCACACCACCAGAGCTGACATTGAAAATGCAATCGTACACTGCTATAATAAAATTGTGATATTATCACCAAAAATTCAAGATGCAAATCGTTTGCGATTGGCAAACATTCAGGAGGAACGCATGGTAACAGGAGCCATTAAAAATAAGGTAGACAAAATCTGGACGGACATCTGGGCAGGCGGCATCACCAATCCGCTGACCGTCATTGAACAGCTGACCTATCTCATGTTCATCCGGTCACTGGACGAGAAAGAACTTGCCACCGAAGATTTTGAGAACATGGCGGGCGAAAAGATGGAGCACATCTTCCCGGCCAGCGAAGCAGGACAGTCCATGCGGTGGAGCCGCTTCAAGGACAAGGACTCCCGCGAAATTTTCCTGACCATGCAGCAGCGAGTGTTCCCGGCCATCAAAAAGATGAAGTATGGCCGTCTGCCGGATTTCAACGAAAAAGGCGAACTGGTAGAGGTACTCAGTAAGCTGGAACAGGCACAGCAGGAGGCCGAAAAGCTGGGCAAGAGCTTGTCGGAAAAAGAAAAAGATGTTTTGCGGGCAGAGGATGAAAAGGAACAGAACACCGCCTTTGCGCGGTACATGGACGATGCCATGTTCCTGATCCCCACGCCGCAGGTGCTGCAAAAGATCATCACCGGGCTGGAGGATCTTTACACCCACGACATTGCCGACCTTGATATGCAGGGCGACCTGTACGAGTATATGCTGGGCAAGCTGGCAACAGCAGGGCAGAACGGCCAGTTCCGCACGCCCAAGCACATCCGCGACATGATGGTGGAGCTGGTGCAGCCCACGCCGGACGACTTCATCTGCGACCCCGCCTGCGGCACGGCGGGCTTTCTGGTGTCCAGCGCGCAGTACCTCCGCACCCACTACGAGGACAGCATGACCCCGGAGCAGTGGCAGCATTTTGCCGGCCCGATGTTCACCGGCTTTGACACGGACCGCACCATGCTGCGCATTTCGGCCATGAATCTGATGCTCCACTCCATCACGAACCCGGAAATCGACTACAAGGACAGCGTGTCGAAGCAAAACTCCATTTGCAGCAAGTACACCGTCTGCCTTGCGAACCCGCCGTTCAAGGGCACTGTGGATGCCGAGAGCATCAACGACGACCTAAAGGCTGTCACCAACACCAAAAAGACGGAGCTTTTGTTCCTTGCGCTCTTCCTGCGAATGCTCAAAACCGGCGGACGCTGCGCCTGCATCGTACCGGACGGCGTTTTGTTCGGTTCCAGCAAGGCGCACCAGAGCATCCGAAAGGAACTGATTGAAAACCATCAGCTGCGGGCGGTCATCTCCATGCCATCCGGCGTGTTCAAGCCCTACGCAGGCGTGTCTACGGCGGTGCTGGTGTTTACCAAGACCGGCGCGGGCGGCACCGATAAGGTGTGGTTCTATGACATGAAAGCCGACGGCCTCTCGCTGGACGACAAGCGCACCGAGGTGAAGGAAAACGACATCCCGGACATCATCGCCCGGTTCCAGAACCTCGATGCCGAAACTGACCGCAAGCGCACCGAGCAGAGCTTCTTTGTGCCCAAAGAAGAAATTGCCGCCAACGGGTACGATTTATCCATCAATAAGTACAAAGAGACGGAGTATGTGCCGGTGGAGTATCCCTCGACTACGGAGATCCTTGCCGACCTGCATGAGCTGGAAATGGAGATCACCAAGGGTCTGGCAGAGTTGGAGGAGATGGTGTGATGGCGAAGTTGGGAGATATTGCAACATACATAAACGGATATGCCTTCAAACCACAAGATTGGTCAGACGAAGGTATTCCAATTATTCGGATTCAGGACTTGACCGGAAATTCGTATCAGGCAAACCGTTATAATGGTGAATACGCATCCAAATATGAAGTAAACGATGGAGATGTTTTGATTTCATGGTCTGCCAGTCTTGGCGTATACATTTGGCATGGAGAAAAGGCAGTATTAAATCAGCATATTTTCAAGGTCGTTTTTGATAAAGAAAGAATCTCAAAAGATTTTTTCGTACATCAGGTAGGTTTGATTCTGGAAAACGCTGCATCCGATGCACATGGCGCAATAATGAAGCATTTGACCAAGCCCGTTTTTGACGCGCTGCCATTTTACTTGCCACCGTATAAAAAGCAGTGCGAAATTGCAGAAGTCCTTGATAAAGTAACGAGTTTGATTTCTCTCCGTAAGCAGCAGCTTGCCAAACTGGACGAGCTGGTAAAGGCGCGATTTGTGGAGATGTTTGGAGATTTTGAGGTTAATCCCAAAGAATTCCCGGTGTATCACTTATGTGAACTTTGCGATGTTGGTTCGAGTAAACGAATTTATCAAGAAGAACAAAGTATAAGTGGTATTCCTTTCTTAAAAGTGGCGGACTTGAACGAGCTGATTGATACGGGAAAATATTTATGTTCGACATTTATTCCTCTTGAACGATACGAACAGCTTTTGCATAAAGAGCTAACACCCAAAGAAAATGATATTCTTATAACTTCAAGAGGAACGCTTGGAAAGTGTTATATCGTTCAATCGGATGATGAATTCTATTTTCAAGATGGCATGATTAGCTGGCTCTCCAATCTTAGTCCGAAAGTTTCAAGTATTTATATTTCATATTTGTTTGCGCAACCATATATCCAAAAACAAATTGAAAGTCTGCAAGCTGGCTCGACAGTGGCATACTTATCGATTGCGATGTTGAAGAAAATGAATGTTATTTTGCCGCCTAAAAAACTTCAAGATGATTTCGCCACTTTTGTAGAGCACGTAGACCAGCAGAAGCAGACTGTACAGCAGAGCCTCGAAAAGCTGGAATTGATGAAAAAGGCACTGATGCAGGAATATTTTGGGTGAGGCGCAATCATGGAACTACATTTTGATTGGGAAATGTTCTGGCAAGCTGCAAGTGCTATTGCAACGACAGCGGCTGTAATAGTTGCATTATGGCAAACAAAATATGTGAATAAGAAACGAGTGAAGCTTATTTACGGAGAGCAGTTTCGATATAGTAGAAAGATTCAAGAAAATCGTGAGACTTATCACTACACGACAATAGATATTGTGAATACGGGCAATCGAAAAATTGTTGTTCAACAGTTGGGTGTAGAACTACCGGATGGATTTAGGTATAATTTGAACGAGGATATTGAATTTGATCGTCCGTTATGTTGTTTTCCGATTGAATTGGAACCAGAGCAATTTATAAAATGCCTGTGGCTTAATGATGATTTTCGTGATTTGCTAGTCACAAGGCATTTACATGAAAATAACAAGCGAATAACATTTTATATTCAGGATTCTGCGGGAATATACTATAAAAGAAAAACGACAAAAACACCAAAGCAATTTTTAGAAGAAAATTAAAACACAAAGTAAGGCGATTTTATGGATTGGAAAGAGAGATTCCTGAAATTGTACACTGACGGAGATGTGGTGGACTATGGCAGGGCGCTAGAGCTGAAAAGCCGGAATTTGCAGGAAAAACTTTATCGCTTTCGTTCTGTAGACAATCTTGGATTTGTGGAGGACGAACTTAAAGGAAATATATTTTTGCCCTACATAGGAAGTTTAAATGACCCATTTGACTCCTGCTCGCTTTTGGAAAGTGGAAATCCAAGTGAATTGATGGATGCAAAGGAGTTTCAAGAGAATCTTATAAAAACCACAGACCGAAAAATCCCATCAGAAATATTTGAAGACCCAGATTGGTTCAAAAAAGTTGTAGAACATATGATGCAGACCAGTGAGGAGTCTTTACCCAAAAATACGCCGGAACTACTTTCATCGATTATCCGAGAAGAGTTCGAAAAGGTCAATGGCGTGATGAATGACGTGGTTCGTACTACTTCCCGCGTGGCATGTTTTACAGAGAAATTGACAAATCTTCCGATGTGGGCACACTACGCATGTCAACACAGCGGAATATGTATGGAATACGATATAAAAAGTATCGAGTCTGAGTATATAAAAAGCAGGCTTTTCCCGGTTTTTTATGTTCGAAAACTGCCAAGCTTTGTTTCGCTTTCTCAGAGAAAACAAATGCTTCCGTTTATGATGACTGATTATCTGGCGATTCATAAGCTGGAGGATTGGAAGTATGAGAAGGAATGGCGACTGGTAATTGTGCCGGGGCATGAAGGATATTCTGAGGAAACGATGAGGAAGGACATGAAAGGAAAGGGAATGGCGCATAAGTTTTCACGTCCTAAAAAAGTATACCTAGGTGCCAAAATCGACGAAACAAAAAAGAAAGATGTTTTGAATCTGTGTCATAATTGCGGCGTGGATGTTATGCAAATGCAATGCACCGAATACGGGTTACAAGCTGTTCAAATCACAGAGTGATAAAATAAAAAGGAGCTGATTTTATGTCCAACTTCTCCTATCTCTCCACCCACCCCGAATACTCCCTCTTCGCCAATTCTGCCATCGAGGCCGAGAAAGTGTTCTCCACCTCCCCGGCGATGTGCGCGGTGGGGTGCCGGAAGGCGTTGGAGCTGACGGTGAAGTGGGTGTATGCGGCAGACAAAACCATCACGATGCCCTACAAGGACAACCTGCAATCTCTGCTGCACGAGCCGAGTTTCCGGTTTGCAGTGGACCGGGACGTGTGGAGCGTGCTGCCCAGCATCGTGAAGGCGGGTAATCTGGCGGTACATACAGGGCATAGTGTGTCGGCGGCGGATGCAGTGTTCAGCCTGCGGGGGCTGTTCGATTTCATCCAGTGGGTGGATTACTGCTACGGCACGGACTATGTGGAGCGCTCCTTTGATGAAACAGCCATCCCCGGCGAAAAGGTAACGCTGGACGAAAAGAAGATCCGGGAGCAGGAAAGCCTGCTGACCCAGAAGGATGCCGAGTTGGATGCCTTGCGCAAGCAGGTGGAGAGCCTTTCGACGGCGTACACGGCCAGCAAACAGCAGAACCAGCAGAGCCGCAGCTTCACCGCCGCCGACCTGACCGAAGCCGAGACGCGGCGGAAGATCATCGACATCGACCTCAAGGCTATGGGCTGGAAATTCACCGGGCCGGATGCCGATGTGCGCACCGAGTACGAAGTGGACAATATGAACGGCGTGCTGGGGCAAAAGGGCTATGTGGACTATCTGCTGATGGGCAAGGACGGCTTGCCGCTAGCGGTCATTGAAGCCAAGCGCAGCACCAAAGACCCCAACATCGGGCGCAAGCAGGCTCAGCTTTATGCAAACTGTCTGGAGCAGAAGTTTGGCCGCCGTCCGATGCTGTTTACCACCAACGGCTACACCACCTATTTCTGGGATGAGCAGAGCGGCCCGCAGCGTGCTGTGAGCGGGGTGTTCTGCAAGGACGACTTGCAGAAGCTGATGAACCGCCGCACCGAGAAAAAACCGCTGGACACCATTGCAATCGACGACAAAATCACCGACCGCTACTACCAGAAAAACGCCATCCGGGCTGTCTGCGCCCACATCGCGCAGGGCTTCCGGCGCAATCTGCTGGTCATGGCAACGGGCACAGGCAAGACCCGCACCGCATCCAGCCTGACCGATGTGCTGAGCCGCGGCGGTCATGTGACCAACGTGCTCTTTCTGGCGGACCGCACTGCGCTGGTCAAGCAGGCAAAGGACGACTTCAAGAAGTATCTGCCCGACCAGTCGCTGTGCAACCTATGCTCCTCTAAGGACGATAAGGCTACGCGCATCGTGTTTTCCACCTATCCCACCATGCTCAACGCCATCGACAACGCCAAGACCAAGGACGGCGTGCCGCTGTTTTCGCCTGCCCACTTTGACCTTATCATCGTGGACGAGAGCCACCGCAGCATTTTCAAGAAATACCGCGCCATTTTTGATTATTTTGATGCGATTCTGGTGGGCTTGACCGCCACCCCGAAAACCGATGTAGACCGCAACACCTACGACTTTTTCGAGATGGAACACGGCATCCCCACCTACGCCTACGATTACGATACGGCGGTCTACACCGACCATGTGCTGGTGCCTTACTACAACTACGAGGTCAAGACGAAATTCACGGAAGAGGGCATCCACTACGACCAGCTTTCACCGGAGGATAAGGCCCGCTACGAGGACGATTTTGCCGAGGACGACACCCTGCCCACCTTTATCCCATCCGAAAAGCTGAATAAGTTCATCTTCAACGCCAACACCGTGGACACGGTGCTGCAAGATCTGATGGAACGGGGCATCCAGACGGCAGGCGGCGACCGCATCGGCAAAACCATCATCTTTGCCCAGAACAAGCGCCACGCGGAGTTTATCCGGGAACGCTTTGGCAAGCTCTACCCGCAGCTGGAGACCCAGTACCCGGGATTCATCCAGCGGATGGTCTGCGACGACGCCTATGCGCAGTCCATCATTGACGACTTCAAACAGCCGGACAAGCCGCCGTTTATTGCGGTCTCGGTGGATATGATGGACACGGGCATCGATGTACCGGAGTGCGTGAATCTGGTGTTTTTCAAAAAAATGCGCAGCAAAACGAAGTTCTGGCAGATGATCGGCCGTGGTACAAGGCTCTGCCCATCCCTTGCCTGCGTGGATGCCATCGACGGCGAATATACGGGCAAACGGCGGTTTCTGATTTTTGACTACTGCGGCAACTTTGAGTTTTTCCGTCAGAAACCCAACGGCTACGAGAGCGCGGACACCAAGAGTCTGTCCGAGAGCATTTTCTGCAAGCAGGTGCGGATCGCCGCCGCGCTGCAGGATGGTGCATACACGGATGAAAAACACCAGTGCTGGCGCAATATCCTTACCGAAACTTGTCGGGCTGAGGTGGGCGCGCTGAATCCGGAGCTGGTATCCGTGCGGCTGCACCGACAGGCCGTGGAACACTATCAAAAGCCGGAAGCCTTTGTCAGCCTGACCGAAACGGACAAGGGTACTCTGATGAAAGAGGTGGCACCTCTCATCTCGCTGGACGATAAGGACGAGGCCGCCAAGCGGTTCGATAACTTTGTGTATGGCTTGCTGCTCTGTGAACTGGAAGGTCTGCCGGGGCTGGGCCGCGCCCAGAAACAGCTGCGCAATACAGCGGCAATGCTGGAAGGGAAGGCTACCATCCCGCAGGTTCAGGCAAAGCTGCCCCTCATCCGGGAGGTGCAGACGGACGAATTTCTGGCCTCCCACGATTTGCTCCGCTTTGAGGAAATGCGGCAGGAGCTGCGGGAGCTCATCAAGTTTCTGGTGGACGGTGTAGAGGGGCAAAAGCCTGTCTACACGGCCCTTGCCGACCCGGTACTGGAACAGACCGAGGGCAAAACGCTGGATTCCGGCTACGATTTCGGCGAGTACCGGGAACGTGTGAACCGCTACATCATGGAGCACCGCAGCGATACGCTGGCCATCCACAAGCTGACCCAGAATATTCCGCTTTCCCGGGGCGACTACACCGAGCTGGAACATATCTTCACCTGTGAACTGGGCAGCAAAGAAGATTATGCCCGGGAGTTTCGGGATACACCCTTTGGTCTGCTGGTGCGTAAAGTGGCAAAGCTGGACCACGATGCTGCCATGCAGGCATTTTCAAAATTTATCAATGACGAATCGCTGAATGCAAAGCAGATCGCGTTCGTGCAGAAGGTCATTCATTACATCGAGCAGAACGGTTATGTGGAAAGCAAAGCGGTGTTGATGAAACCACCCTTTGACCAACCCATTCTGTTTACCCGCCTGTTTGATGGCAAAATAGGCAGTGAGCTGATGGAGACAATCAATTCGGTGAAAGAGAATGCCACCCATGTGCCTGCTATACGCATTTTTTCTCTGCATACCGGCTGGCTCCATTCCAGGTCA
>OHEX01000635.1_pt1 | contig 16022 bp, 12 predicted proteins | sample 1567361 | NCBI WGS metagenome assembly OHEX01 (sample SAMEA3879585, study PRJEB24766) | human gut metagenome | biome: human-associated habitat; feature: feces | place: USA | collected 1985/1987 | reverse complement strand
ATTATTACAGCGGTGACTTCTACAATTATTCCGAGAATGTCTTATTTAGTAGGTAACGGTAAGGAAGAGGAAGCTGCTTTTTTGCAGAAAAAAACTATTAATTTATTGAACTATATGTCATTACCTATGATAGCAGGTTTAGTTATCTTGGCAAAACCGATTATATTGGTATTTAGTGGTGAAGAATTTCTGCCTTCTGTCATAGTTTTGCAAATACTGTCATTTTTACTTATTGTTATTCCATGGTCGTCTTTTTTAGGCTTGCAGATACTTTATCCTATTAGAAAAGAAAAGTATGGTAATTATGCTGTTATTATCGGAGCATTGGTAAATTTAGTGTTGAATTTCTTTTTAATTCCCCAGTATGCTTATGTAGGTGTAGCTGTTTCAGTAGTGTGCGCTGAAACTGTCATTACTTTGGCACATTATATTTTTGCAATGAAATATATGAAATTAAAACTTCATGATTTTATCCCTATTAAATCCGTTGTTTCAACTTTGGTGATGGCTTTGGTAGTTTACGTATGTTCGTCTTACAGCGATTATCCTGTTTGTGTTGTAGTTTGGGTTATAGTAGGTGCATTGGTCTATGTGGGTACTTTATTGCTAATGAAGGATAAGTTTATGAAAGAAATGATTTTCAAAATAATAAATCGATGAGAGATATATTAGAAATAAAAGATAATTTTTCCATTTATAAAGGAATCAAGAGTAGCCTGTTATGGGGCAATCCAAGTTATTGCAAGAAACCTAAAGTATCCATTATTATGCCAGTATTTAACCATCCTGATTATTTTCGGAAATCATTGAGCTCCGCAATAAATCAAGACTATACTGATGATTATGAAATTATAGTGGTTGATAATAATGACCAGACTGATGGACCGACTAGTAATCAAGTGATTGTAGAAGAATTTAGAAACCCTAAAGTCCTGTATTATAAGAATGAAAAGAATATAGGGATGTTTGGCAATTGGAATAGAGGTATTGAATTGGCAAGAGCATCTTTTGTGACTTATTGCCATGATGATGATATGCTGTTACCGAGTGCATTATCTAGATTGATGGAGCTTCAAAAAAAAACAGGTGATAAGGCTATATTTTCTGCATATAACAAAATGGATGATAAAGAGACAATATTTTCCTCAGGTGAATATATTTCTAAGCGCAAATGGGGAATGCTAGTTTCATGTGATTATTATCCTTATACTTTATTTAATCAGTTTATTAGTTCTGCTGGATTTGGTGTGGGATGTTTGTTTTCAAGAAAATGTTTATTAGAGATTGGGGGATATGATTCTGAATTCTATCCCTCTTCAGATTATGCTATGCAGGCTCATTATACATTCCGTTATGGTAGTGTTTATAATTGCATTCCTACATTCAACTATCGTGTGGCTGAAAATGAGTCATTAACTGTTTACGATAAGTTTGCAGAGGTGGATCGACATTTTAGAGACTGTATGAAGAAACATATCGGTCTTCCCAATTTTGTCCTAAATAGAATTATAAAGGCAAATTATAATATTTCTAAAATCAAATTTGCTATTCTTTGGGGAAAGAAATATGCTTTGTTAGCTAATCGGATTAGATTGAGTGATAGATTGATAATGTCTATAGTTAATAAATTGTTGGCATTTAGACGATATAAATTGAGCTTAAAACTAAGATAAAATGTGATAGTAAAGAAAAGTGGATTTTACATTAAATAAAGTTCTTCTAAGGATATAAAATATAGCTTTATCGGGGAGGAAAAGGATGCTAGATCTACTACTATATGGTGCACATTATTAATTTCAAGTTAGCTATAGATATGGAAAAATATGATTATTTAATTGTTGGTTCTGGCTTGTATGGTGCAACATTTGCTTACAAAGCAAAACAGAAAGGAAAAAAATGCTTGGTTATAGACAAGCGTTTTCATTATGGTGGAAATGTTTATTGTGATAATATTGAAGGGATAAATGTGCACAAATATGGTGCTCACATTTTCCATACATCTAATGAGAATATTTGGAATTTCGTTAATTCTATTGTAAAATTCAATCGATATACCAATTCTCCAATTGCTTGTTATCAAGGTAAATTATATAATCTGCCATTTAACATGAATACATTTTATCAAATATGGGGAGTAACAACTCCTGAGGCAGCACAAAAGAAAATAGAAGAGCAAAAACAGGATGCGATTGAAAAGATGTATAGTGCTGGTATTACAGAACCACGAAATTTGGAAGAACAAGCTATTTGTTTAATTGGTAAAGATATATATGAAAAATTGATAAAAGGATATACGGAAAAACAATGGGGACGTAAATGTACAGAACTGCCTGCTTTTATAATAAAAAGATTGCCTGTGCGGTTTGTCTTTGATAATAATTATTTTAATGATAAATATCAAGGTATACCAATAGGGGGATATAATAAATTGATTGAAGGGCTGTTGTCAGGCATTGATACAAGACTTAATGTCGATTTTTTTACTGACAGGATGTATTGGGAAAGTTTGGCTGATAAAATTGTGTTTACAGGAAAAATTGATGAATACTATGATTATTGTTTTGGAAAATTGGAGTACAGGACAGTACGCTTCGAAGAGGAAATATATGGTATACCTAATTTTCAAGGGAATGCAGTTGTTAATTATACTGAAAAAGAAATACCTTATACACGTGTCATAGAGCATAAACATTTTGAAATGTTTGGTGCAGATGTGTATGCTTCTCCTATAACTATCATATCAAAAGAATATTCTATGGAATGGAAAGATGGGATGGAATCATATTATCCAGTAAATGATGAGAAAAATTCGATATTATATAAAAAATATAAGGATATAGCTGACAAAGAAGATAAAGTTATATTTGGTGGACGTTTGGCGGAATATAAATATTATGATATGGCACCTGTTATAGAACAAGTTTTTAATTTATTTTCATAAACAAGATGAAGAAAATTCTTATTTATTTATATCGAAGTAGCTTGCGTCCCATAGGTGGTCCTATTGGATATAATTACAATTTGAAATGTCAATTTGAAGCAAAAAAAAGTAAAGATATTTGTTTTATAGAAACTTTAAAAAAGTCAGATTTAATAAATGAACGAATTAATAAGATTAAAAATTCTAAGTTAAAACAATTATTGATTATAGCTAAGAGTGTTTATAAAAAAACGAAAATGCTATATGGCTTTAGACATAAATCAATTGTTGATTTACAAAATTATGATATTGTGCATTTTCATTCTACAATAGATATGTACAATGCAAAAGATGATTTGAAAAATTATAAAGGTAAAGTTGTTTTAACTTCTCATACTCCAACTTTACCCTCAAAAGAAATATATGATGGATTGACTGATTTTGAAAAGAAACATTTGAATTTTTTATATAAGAATCTTTTCCGAATAGATGAATATTCCTTTAAAAGGGCTGATTACATTATTTTCCCTTGTAAAGAGGCAGAGGAACCATATTACCATAATTGGAAAGATTATGCGTTGTTCAAAGCAAATAATCAGATTAAATATCGATATCTTTTAACAGGAACAAATCCATGTATAGCCAAAATTTCGTGTAACGATATAAGGAAGAAGTATAAAATACCACAATCGGCTTTTGTAGTTTGTTATATCGGTAGGCATAATGAAATAAAAGGTTATGATAATCTTAAGGATATTGGAAAAGAACTACTAGAAAAAAACGATGATTTATATATATTAGTCGCAGGTAAAGAATCTCCATTGAAGGGTCTGAATCATAATAGATGGATTGAGGTAGGGTGGACTGATGATCCTTATTCTATTATTAATGCTTCTGATGTTTTTTTATTACCTAATAAAGAAACTTATTTTGATCTCATTTTATTGGAGGTATTATCTTTAGGTAAGATTGTAATAGCAAGCAAAACTGGTGGTAATAAATATTTTGAAAGGTTTAAGAATTCAGGTATTTTATTATTTGAAAATTGTACGGGTGCCATAATGGAAATCGAAAAAATGAAAAATAAAGCAGTGGGAGAGCGGCAATTATTAGAGAATTACAATAAAGAATTATTTAAAAAATATTTCACTTCATCTGTTTTTTCGGATAATTACATTAAATTAATCACTTCATTATAATGCCATGATAATCAAATATCTATTAAAAGTATACAGACTTCCCTATCATTTTTATCGTATTATTAATAGAATGATTAATCAACGTCATGCTTATGATTATTCGGAAACAAATGATGGTTGGAAAAAGTATGGGAATACACCTGTTTATGGCAATTATTCTACAGGATCAATGTTTGATCCTTATGTCTGCAAGATAAATGAAATATACTATATGTTTGTATCTGAGAGAAAAACAGGAACTATTATCCGATTAGATTCTATAAATGGTATGGAATGGACTAATAGAATAGTTTGTTTGTCTGGAACTCATGGTGAAGAATGGAATTCAATAGTAAATAGATGTTGCGTTTTAGTAAAAGATAATCTTTGGCATATGTGGTTTTCAGCTCAAGTAAATGGACGTAGCACCATTGGCTATGCGCAGAGTAAAGATGGATGTGTGTTCTCTATTATTTCTTCTTCTCCTGTCTTAAAAGCTGAAGAGGATTATGAAGGTGTTTCTGTCATGAATCCTTGTGTGCTTTGGGATAAGGCAAGCCATGTCTTTAAGATGTGGTATGCAGCAGGAGAAAATTATGAGCCAGATGTAATATGCTATGCTGAGAGTATAGATGGGATAATATGGAAACGTTGTAAGTATAATCCAGTTCTAAAGCCAATAAAGGAGCACAAGTATGAGAAATATAAAGTTGGTGGTTGTCATGTAACAAAAAATGATAATGGATATATGATGTATTATATTGGATATCAAAATTTAGATGTAGCTCGGATTTGTGAAGCATACTCTGATGATGGTATACATTGGATTCATTCTGCGAGGAATCCAATTTTGTCTCCAACTTTCAATAGTTGGGACTCAGACGCTGTATATAAACCAACTGTTGTTTACAATAATGATGGTTCTATTTATATATGGTATAATGGGCGGCGTAGTAAGAATGAATATATAGGCTTTGCAAAAAAAGAAAAGAAATGACACAGTTATTACAAAAAATAATATATCCAATACCCTCAATCTGTAGTGAAACGGAATTGTTTTATCGAACAAATGATATAGTAGAGATAAAAGAGGGTATAGTTTTTTTAACCAAGGGAAAAAGGTTATCCTTCTCTACTTATTTTAATTCATTTTCTATCACTAAATGGTTAAAATATACATATATTGATAATGTAAAATTATTGATTTCTTTTAAGGGGAGTATAAATGTCCGTTTAGTACATTTGTACAATAAAGATTATAGTTTACATGAAGATACTATAAAGAAAGAAAATTTAAATTCTACAGGAAGTGAATGTATTCTTGATTTTGATAAAATGAAATCTGATGGTATTTTTTCATTTGAAATCGAATCTAAATCAGAATCTACTATTATTTATGATATTGGATATATAACAGAGATTAATAAAAAGCCACGCGAACTCAATTTTGCCATTGGTATTTGTACGTATAAAAGAGAAGAATTTCTAAAACGAAATTTGGAATCGCTTTCATCCTATATAATATGTAATAAAAATTCCATTTTGCATAACCATTTACATGTTTATATAGCGGATAATGGACAAACATTGACTAAGAATGAGATAGAGAGAAATAATTTCATTCATTTATATCCCAATAAGAATTGTGGAGGTGTGGGTGGTTTTACTCGTACAATGATTGAAGCACTTTTTAATTCTTCGAATCAATATGATTATATTATTTTAATGGATGATGACATTGTATTAGATTGCCGTGTGTTAGAAAGGACTAAAATATTATTGTCACTATTGAAACCAGAATTTTATCAATCTATGTTAGGAGGAGCTTTACTTAGTTTAGAATGTAAAAATATTCAAGTCGAAAATGGAGGATTCTATGATAAATGTAAACATATTAACTATGGAAATTTAAATTTGAATGTAATAGAGTCTATTATATTAAATAATAGCAAATGTAATGTAAATCATAATGGGTGGTTTTATTGCTGTATTCCCACTTCATTTATTAATGAAAGAAATCTTCCCTTACCTATTTTTATTCATTACGATGATATAGAATATGGCTTGAGAGATAAATTTGAATTCTTATTGATGAATGGTATATGTGTATGGCATCCTTCAACTATAGGAAAAGATCCCTTATGGATGCATTATTATAATACAAGAAACCAAATGATAATGGATAGTGGTATATCACTGAATATGTCATTGTTATCTATCTTAAAAAATGTAATAAAATCATGTGTCGTAAATTGTACTAGGTATAGATATGAGCAATTTATAATTAGTATGCAAGCTTATAATGATTTTTATCAGGGTCCTAATGTGTTTAAAGAAATAGATCCTGTTCTATTGCATAAGAGGTTAATTTATAAATATAAATATGATTGGTTTGAATTAAAACATAATATAAGTATTGAGGCCCCAAATTATAATAAAAAGCTTTGGTATATACGGGGAGTTATTAACTATTTTTTGCCTACAGTCAAAAAAGAATGTTTTACAAATAATGGAAATGAATATTGCAATAACTTTATGGTAAAGAATATCATTGTTTATGATCAGTACAACAATAAGGCTTATAGGTTAACGAAAAATTACTTTCAATTGTTAAAGTGTGTAAGATTTATGATTAGTACTATTTCCCTTATTTTATTTAAACACATAAAAGTATGGAAACAATGGAATAAATCTTATGGGGAATTTGCTTCTTTACCTTTTTGGAAGAGATATTTGGAAATAGAGTAAATTTTGCATATTATTAAAGTATGATTCGTAACCAATTCTACACTTGTTTCTTATTGATTTATTTTTTATTTGGTCTAATATTATATGATGTTTTATCGATTCAATTTATTGATGAAGTTTTAGTATTAATACTGGTCTTGTATACAATTGTTTATGTTCTTGAAACAAGAAAAAGAATACATAAAGAAACCATATGTTTCTTTATGGTTTGCATTTTCTATTTACTCTATTCCTTTTCTATTGGGATCACAAGTATTAAAGCAAATTTATATGATTTCCAACAACAAATAAAACCTTATTTAGCTTTTTATTGTACTCTCTATTTATCCCCGACTTTTACTAAAAAGCAGATATATATCTTGCGTAAATATATAGTGGTGTTATCTGTACTAGTTGGGGGAATTATTTGTTCTGGATCATCTAGACTCTTTTTTGGTGGATCTTTGGCTGCACTTGCAACTACTACATTAACCTTGTCTTTGTATTATTATTTTTCTGCTACAAAAACACAAATTGGAATAAAAAGTCTACTGATAATGTCATTGGGGATATTTTCAGGTAAAGCAAAGTTCTTTAGTGAATATTTGGTGGCTGCATATTTGTTGCTTTTCAGAAAAACTAAGATCAAATTAACTTCACTTAAGGTAATCTTTTCTTCCGTTATATTAGTTATTGTAATTCTTGTCTGTATATGGGAAAAATTTGATTTTTACTTTGTAAGTGGTTTTCAAAGTTCAGAAAAACTTGCCAGACCGTTGCTTTATAAAACGTCAGTCGAAATATTAAAAGATTATATTCCATTTGGAACAGGCCTGGGTACTTTCTGCAATGAAGCTTCTAGGGTATTTTATTCTCCTATATTTTATGAATATGGTTTAAATAATGTATATGGTCTGACTCCTAAAAATTCTAGTTTTGCGGCTGATTGCTTTTATCCAACCTTGGCGCAATTCGGATTTGTTGGAATTATTCTATTCTTTTTGTTCTGGCGGAAACGCTATATGCAAATAAGTTCCTGTTTTTCTCAAAAAAAATATATTATAGGTAATATTATTATTATAATCTTATTGTTTGAATCAATTGCAGATACTAGTTATTTATCTAATAGAGGAGTTCTCTTTTTTATATTATTGGCTTTAGTTAGTTGTGATAAAAAAGCGGCGAATTAAAATAGTGTTCTAATAGATATAATAAAAAATAAGTTTTATGAAAATATTGATAAATGTTCCTGATATAAAGCACATAAACGGCGGTGTGACAAATCATTATAAAGGTTTAATGCCCTATTGGACAGAAAATGTTCATTATAATTATATTGGGAAAAGAAGAGAAGGTGGAAATGGTAAATATTGGCTATTATATGACATAATTAAATTTGTTTTTCGTATTCTGTTTTGGAAACCTGATGTTATTTTGTTAAATCCATCTTTAAATAAATCTGCAGTAATAAGAGATTCTATTTTTTTTAAAATAGCTATAGTGCTTAGAGTAAAAGTGTCAGTAATGTTTCATGGATGGTCCTATGATTATGCGGAGAAAATAAATAAAGAAAAGTTTTGTTGCTTATTTAATCATGCTAAATGCATATTTGTTTTGGCCCGTGATTTTAAAGAACAGTTACTGTCTTGGGGAATTAACATACCTATAATACTGACAACAACAAAAGTGGATGATAGAATGATTTTAAACTATGATGTGAAAAAAAGGTTGGGGGATGTTACTAATTTCTTATTCTTAGGCCGAATTGTCGTTGAGAAAGGAATATATGAAACACTTGATACTTTCCGCAAAATAGTAGCAACATATCCAAATTCTCGATTAAAAGTCGTCGGAAATGGCTCGGACTTCGAATATATGAATGAGTATGTAAAGGCACACAAAATTCCAAATGTCGATATTGCTGGGAATTTAAATGGTAGAAAATTAATAGATGCATTTAAAGAAAGTGATTTTTATATTTTTCCAACTGCTCATGCTGAAGGTATGCCTACTTCATTACTTGAAGCAATGGCTTTTGGTCTACCTGTATTGACACGCCCTGTAGGTGGTATAAAGGATTTTTTTGAAAATGGTAAAATGGGGATAATAACAGAATCAAAAGATCCTGATGAATATTATAAGTTTATATGTGATATGATAAGTAATAAGCAAAAAGTGTTAGAAATATCTAGATACAATCATCAATATGCGATAGATCATTTTTTAGCCTCTAGTGTAGCCCGACGAATGGAAAATACTTTAAGAAAATATTTTTAATAAGTTGATATAATATGAAGATTGCAATAGATTTAACCGCTCTTTATGGACGTAGATGGACTGGTATAGAATATTATGCAGTGGATTTATATAAAGCTTTGCTTACAACAGCACATGAAATAATACCAATAATACATGAACACAATGAAATAGATGAAAGTGAACATGCTTATATTATTCCACATTGTTCTAGATTAGTTCTTGAAAATTTAGCTTTGAGTAAAGCTATTCGTAAAATTAATGCTGATATCGTTTTTTTTCCAGTTTTCCCTCCTCCTATTGATATTTACTTTGGCTGTAAAAGTAAAATATTTAAAGTAGTTCATGATTTGGTTCATTTTGAATATAGGGAAACTATTCCATTTGCTGCTAAATATTATTATACTCCTAAAATAATATGGATGTTAAAAAAAGCTGATGCAATAATTACTATATCAGAAACAACGCGAAAGAAACTTTCTAAATATACTAAACTTCCTGTTTATAATTGTGGTGAAAATATAGCATCAGAATATCGTTGTTGCCAAACTAGGGCCAAACAAGAACATTTAAATAAATGGAATCTAGAACAGGGAAAGTATTTAATTTCTGTTTCAACTATAGAGCCAAGGAAAAATTTGAAATATCTATTGAATGTTGTTAAACCAATGTTAGAAAAAAAAGGAATGAAATTGGTATTGGTCGGTAAGAAAAGACCTTCACAAGATAAAGAATTAGAAATGATGATTGGCAGGTTGGGTGACCGTCTCATATTTACAGAATATGTAGATGTAGACTATCTAATATCTTTATATAAATATTCATTTGCTTTCATTCTACTTTCTATATATGAAGGGTTTGGTAGGACTCCATTTGAGGCTGTTGCTTGTGGATGTAAAAGAATAATACTTAGCGACATTGAGGTGTTCCATGAAACATTTGATGGAAATGCTACATTTTTGCCTTTGAATGATTTGAAAATTTCTGAAGATTTTTTACGTAATGAGAATTTTGTAGAAGTACAGACCGATTTTAAAATTCCGTTTGATGTTTTGGAGTTTAATATTACGAAATTGCTAGACAATATTTCTAATTAGACTAGTAGTTTTATTCAAATCATATTTTTTATTGATTAAATAATATACAATCATGAATATTAGTATTTTCGGTCTCGGCTACGTAGGATGCGTAGGCGCAGCTTGTTGTGCGAAATTGGGTCACCATGTAATAGGAGTGGATGTGTCAGAAAACAAAGTGAATCTGATAAAATCTGGCCTTCCTACCATCATAGAGAAGGACATTGAAGAATTGTGTGCGGAAGGGCATAAAAATGGGCGTTTGACAGCCACTTTGGATGTTCATGAAGCAGTCCATCATTCGGAAATCTCTTTTATAGCGGTGGGAACTCCCAGTTCCAAGGAAGGGCATCTGAACCTTAGCTATATTTACGGAGTGGCAAGACAAATAGGGGAGGCTATAAAAACGAAGGAAACCTATCATATCATTGCCATTCGTAGTACGGTATTGCCCGGAACTAATAAAAAAGTAGGTGAGATCATAGAAGAGGCATCCGGCAAGCAGCGTGGCAAGGCATTTACTGTGGTATCCAATCCGGAATTCCTTCGTGAAGGAACTTCTGTACATGATTATTTGAACCCTCCTTTGACTTTGATTGGTACAGATTGCGAGTATGCCGAGCAAAAATTCCGTGAACTGTATAAAGATATAAATGCGGAATTCGTATGTACTGATATCAAAGTTGCGGAAATGATGAAATATGTCAATAATACATATCATGCCTTGAAGATTGTTTTTGGTAATGAAGTGGGCAATATCTGCAAGGAACTGGATATTGATAGCCATAAGGTGATGGAAATCTTTTGTAAGGATCGTGAACTGAACATATCACCCTATTATTTTAAACCCGGGTTTGCATACGGCGGCTCTTGTCTGCCCAAGGATTCCAAGGCTCTCCGTACCTTGGCACGTGATTTATATATTGATGTTCCAGTCATTAACAGTATAGAGAATTCCAATGAGATTCAAAAAAAGAATGCTGTTTCTGTCATAATGGGAAAAGGAAAGCGGAATGTGGGTGTTTTAGGCTTGAGCTTTAAAGCGGGAACGGATGATTTACGTTGCAGCCCGATAGTGGATGTCGTGGAAACTCTGCTGGGCAAAGGATTCAATATCCGTATTTATGACAAAAATGTGAAGATCTCGGAACTGACAGGAACGAATAAGGATTTCATAATGGCGAAGATACCTCATTTGCAACATTTTGTTACAGATAACCTCCAATCCGTAATTGAGGGGAGCGATGTGCTGGTGGTTACCAATAAAGAAAAAGAGTTTGCAGATATTTTGCAAAACTATCCGGGCAAAATCATCATTGATTTAGTGCGGGCTTGGAAAGACGTGGATTATGCCGGTGTTTATGAAGGATTGTCCTGGGGAAATATTAATGCGAACACCGCAGCGCAATACCAGAAAATAGAGAAAGACATCAAAGGAACGGAATTTTAACAACTCATGGAACAGAGGAAAGTACTGATTATAGTGGAGAATCTGCCTGTGCCGTTTGACACACGGGTATGGCAGGAAGCTACCACATTGGCGGAGAACGGATACGGTGTGAGTGTCATTTGCCCTAAAGGCAAAAGCTATGACAAGGATTATGAATATCTGCAAGGCGTGCATATCTATCGCCATCAATTGCCACGGGAAGGAAATGGCGCATGGGGATATGCCCGTGAGTATTATTGTGCCTTGCGCGATGAATATCGCCTGGCCAAGAAAATATTTAAGGAACGGGGCTTCCATGTGATTCACGGATGCAATCCGCCAGATGATATTTATTTGGTGGCCAAGCCTTTTAAAAAGCATGAAGTGGATTATGTTTTTGACCATCATGATATTTGTCCGGAGTTGTATGAGGCTAAGTTTGATAAGAAAAGCGGTCTGCTTTATAAGAGCCAGTTGTGGTTGGAACGTAATACCTATAAGCACTGTACTTTTGCTTTTGTCACCAATGAGAGTTATAAGAGGATAGCCATCGAACGTGGAGGGATGAAAGCGGAAGACGTATATGTCTTACGCAGTGGCCCCAAACTGGAGCGCTTGAAGATAACTCCGGTAAAACCGGAAATCAAGCGTGGCCGTAAATATATGGTAGGCTATTTGGGAGTTATCGGCCAGCAGGAAGGAATTGAATATTTACTGAAAGCGGCTTCCCATATAAAGAATGATTGGGGGCGTGATGATGTATTTTGGGGCATTGTGGGCGGCGGTCCGCATCTGGAGCAGCTGAAACAGCTTTGTCATGATATGGCTTTGGATGATATTGTAGAATTTACAGGCCGAGTGAGTGATGAGAAGCTGCTTGATTATCTGAATACGGCGGATGTCTGTGTCAATTCGGATGAATACAATGAAATGAACGATAAGAGCACCATGAATAAGATCTTGGAATATATGGCACTCGGAAAGCCCATTGTCCAGTTCGATCTTACCGAAGGACGTTACTCCGCCCAGGCGGCTTCACTGTATGCGGAACCTAACAATGCGGCGGATATGGCAAGGAAGATTATAGAGTTACTGGAAGACCCCGACAAGCGTAAACGGATGTCTGAGTATGGTCGTAGCCGCATAATCAATGAACTGAGTTGGGAACACACGTCAAAAGCCCTGCTTGAAGGGTATGATAGATATTTCAAGAAAAGAGGTTTATAGGAACTGACTCAATTATAGTCTTCATGAAAAAAATCTCCTGGTATTATAATCGTCTGCGGGCAATGAATGCCAAAGAAATACTTTGGCGGTTGGAACAAAAGAAAAGCCAGCATCGGGAAAAGGTACGTTTCGCCGATAGCGATATGGATATAACCTCAAGTTTGTTCTATGAAGAAACATCGCATCTGTCATTTGACGCCGGTCGTCTGGGGCTGAATTTTAAAAACAAGAAGTTTGGTGTACAGACGGATATTCACCTGTTGGGGGGATATGATTATGGAATTTATAAACAGGACTGGCATGCCGGATTCCAGACAGATAATAAATGGTCAAGGCAATTCAGCTATAATTTGCCATATAAACAATGTGATCATATTGGGGACGCGCGTACTAATTGGGAATTGAACCGTCACTTTCAGTTTGCTTTGCTGGCAAAGAATTTTTATGCTACTGGCGATTTGAAGTATTATAGGGAATTGCAAGTCCTTTTTGACAGTTGGAGAGGGGAGAACCCTTTTTTAAAAGGTATATCCTGGACCAGTGTGATGGAAGTGGCTATACGGGCGATAAGCTGGATGTACACGCTTGCTTTTCTTTCCCAAAGTAAGAATGTGGATGAGGACTTTAAAATCAGACTTTCCGTTGGAATCCGTAATATGATAGGCTATGTTTCACGACATTACTCCCGTTTTTCATCGGCCAACAACCATTTGTTGGTGGAAGCGACAGCTATCGGGCTTGCAGGACTGGCTTTCCATTGTGAGAAATGGAAAACATTGGGGATTTCCATCCTTACGGAAGAATTATTGAAACAGAATTATACGGATGGAGTGAACAAGGAGTTATCATTGCATTACCAGATGTTCGGTATGGAAGCTTATGCGCTGATGATACACTCCATGCAGACCTGTAACTGCAATGTACCGGAAATTTGGCTTCAGATGCTTGAGAAAATGACAGAATATGTAGGGTGTTCATCATGGAGAGGGGATGTTGCAATGGAATTTGGTGATGATGATGAAGGCAAAATTCTGGATTTGCAGGGAGGAGAAATCAATCACTTGCAATATATAATGCAATTATGTTCTTTGGTATTGAAAATTCCTTATCAATATATTTTCCAACATCCGGTTAATGAAACGGTCTGCTGGCTGTTTACCGATGAAGAGATAGGTGACATGAGGAGAATGGAACCTTTGCCGGTATCAGATGCTTGCTGTTTTAAAGAAGGTGGAAATACATTCCTTCGTGACGGACAGGATCGTGTATTAATCGGCATTGATCATGCTGCTTTGGGTTTTGGAAGTATAGCGGCCCATGGACATGCGGATGCCTTAAGTTTTCAGATGATGGTAGATGGAAAGATGTTGTTTGCTGATCCCGGGACGTATATTTATCATTGTGATTTACCTTCCCGGAATTTGTTTCGTGAAACAGGGATGCATAATACATTATGTGTAGATGGCAGAAACCAGAGTGAGATGCTAGGTGCTTTCCTTTGGGGAAGAAAGGCAAAGTGTACATTGGAAAACTATTCTATTGATAATAATATTGTAAGACTTGAAGCGTCCCATGATGGATATGCACCTGTCCGGCATCAACGTGTATTGGAATGGGAACATTCCAATTTAAAATTGCGGATAAAGGATGGGATAACTGAAGCGGTACCTTGGTGTGCTACTTTGCTGTTGGGACCGGACTGTGAGGCATATATAGATAGGAACACGATACAAATACGTATGGGAGAAAACAGTTGTCGTGTAGATATAAACACATCGGTTGATTTAGTCGGGATAGAAGATGTCTGGTTTTCGCCTTGTTATGGAAAAAAGATGAGAACAAAAGCTATAAAAATAAAGGGGAATTCAAAAATGTTAGAAGTGGAACTGCATTTATTCCTGAAGGATTTGTAATGATGTTTATTCTTGAATTTGAAAAAGTGGTAGTTACAATGAAAAGTTGTAATAGTACTAAGAAAGGACGATGGAAATGTAATGCACTCCTGATTCTATTTCTATTGTGCGGATGTTTACATATACATGCACAGGCTTTAAGGGGAACCACAGGATTATTGCATGCACCGACAGCTGATATGGAGAAGGATAAAACATTCAAATTTGGAGGTAATGTACTTGATATAACTCCACTTCGGTATGAGGATTTTGATGTGAGATATACATTTAATTATTATCTGAATATCACAATCTTCCCATGGCTGGAGGTGGGATATACCTGTACATTGAATTATGCCAATGAAGGGTCTGCTTATTTCCCGGAAAAAGTTTGGGGGAAATATTCAAATCAAGACCGTTCCTTTTATGGACGGTTACGTGTATGGAAAGAAGGGTGGTGGAAAGGCTGGACACCGCAGATCGTTGTAGGGTTGGATGATCCTGGAACACATGAAGCATCGGGAGGGGGAGGGATAGCCTCACGGAATGAATCAGGCGGTAATGCTTTTTTTATGCGTTATTATATAGCGATGACAAAACATATTGATTTTGCTGGTATTGGAAATTTGGGGACTCATGTATCTTATGTTATTGACCGGCCGGCTAATTATCCTCAGGCAAAGGGTATAGCCATAGGTGCAAATTTTAAGATACATACATTAGGAGAATCTTGGGGAAACAAATTGTTGAACGGTTTTAATCTGATGGCCGAATATGACGCCCGCACAGTGAATATCGGGGCACATTACCAGCTTTGGAAAGACCACATCAACCTGATTGCCGAATTGAACAATGGGAAATACTTCTCCGGAGGCATTTATTTCAAGATTCATCTGAAATGATAAAAAAGAGGCTCCTATTAGAAATTTCCGGTTAGATTTTGTTCCTTTGTAGTACAATCAAAAAAACGATGAATCATGGAACAGTAGCAGTTGAAGAGATGCCCGATAGGGGTACAGACTTTTGAGAAAGTCATAGAGGGGAACTACCTTTATATAGATAAGACGGAATACATTTACCGTATGGCACACAGTGCTTCCAATTATTATTTCCTGAGCCGTCCCCGCCGGTTCGGTAAGTCGTTGCTGGTTTCCACGCTGCATAGTTATTTTGCCGGGAAGAAAGAACTCTTCAAAGGGTTTGCCATCGAAAAGCTGGAAACCGAATGGACGGAATATCCGGTGCTGCACTTTGACATGAGTTTGGCCAAGCATGTGGACAAGGAAACATTGGAAAGCATGCTGGATGTGCAGCTCT
>OHEX01000632.1_pt1 | contig 16042 bp, 16 predicted proteins | sample 1567361 | NCBI WGS metagenome assembly OHEX01 (sample SAMEA3879585, study PRJEB24766) | human gut metagenome | biome: human-associated habitat; feature: feces | place: USA | collected 1985/1987 | reverse complement strand
TTTTTGTACAGCAGGGGCAAAAGCCCGGAATGGTCAATATGGGCGTGGGACAAAAACACATAGTCGATGGCGGAAGCGGCAACGGGAATCTCCTGATTTTCGTAAGTATCCCGTCCCTGTTCCATGCCACAGTCCAACAGGATGCTTTTGCCGCAGGCTTCGATATAATGGCAGCTGCCGGTGACTTCATGGTCAGCGCCTAAAAACATCAGTTTCATAAAGCGATCCCCCCTCGGTGATATGAAAAATCCTTATGGAATGATATGTCTGTGAAAGACATTTGTTTTTCTAATTACAGTATATCTGTTTTCATGGTGATTTACAATCTGTTTTCCCATGAAAAAGACAGGTGGAAGGAATTGTCGTTTTTCATGAACAAAGAATTATGAAATTGGATAGAATTCAGAACAAAAATGGTATATAATATAATCTGAATACATCTCGCCAGCAAAAGTTGAGAGATACAAAAGGGGATGAGAGGATGATTACCATTAAACACTTGAACGAACTTTTCCAAATCATTAACGGGGAGCATGCCGACCCCCATACCGTGCTGGGTATGCACGAAGTGGAGGAAGACGGAAAAAAATGCGTGGTTGTACGTGCGTTTATCCCCGGCGCCCAGACCATTACCGTTGTGGATGCCAACACCAGAAGGCTGAAATATCCCATGGAGCGCATTCACGAGGACGGATTTTTTGAAGTCATTATTCCTGACAGAGAAGAATGGTTCCGTTACCGGCTGGAATGCACCGATTATCAGGGCAACAGCTGGCATACATACGACCCTTATGCCTTCAGTCCGACCATTTCTGAATTCGACCGGTATCTGTTCGGCGAAGGGAATCATTACGAAATTTATGAAAAATTAGGCGCCCATCTGATCACATTTGAAGGGGCAAAAGGCGTTTCCTTTGCTGTTTGGGCACCCAATGCAAAAAGCGTCAGCGTCATTGGGAACTTCAACGGCTGGGATACCCGCAGACATCCCATGCGTCTGTTGGGTCAGTCCGGTATCTGGGAATTGTTCATTCCCGGTCTGGCTGCCATGGATCAGTATAAATTCCATGTGGTACAGTCCACTGGCAAACAGGTGGACAAGTGCGACCCTTACGCTTTCTACGCACAGCTGCGCCCGGAAACGGCTTCTGTGATCTACCCTATCGGGCGGTATAAATGGAAAGACAGAAAATGGATGACCGCCAGAAAGAAAGCAAATGTCTATACGGCGCCCATGAATATTTATGAAGTCCATCTGGGTTCCTGGATGCGTGTGCCCGAAGAAGGCGACCGTTTCCTGACCTATACGGAAATGGCGGAAAAACTGGTGCCTTATGTGAAAGAAATGGGCTTCAGCCACATTGAACTGCTGCCTGTGGAAGAACATCCTTTTGACGGCAGCTGGGGCTATCAGGTGACAGGATACTACGCACCTACCAGCCGCTACGGCACACCTGCCATGTTCAAAGAATTTATTGACACCTGCCATCAGAACGGCATCGGTGTCATTCTGGACTGGGTGCCTGCTCACTTCCCCAAAGACGAATTTGGTCTGGGGCGGTTCGACGGCACAGCATTGTATGAACATCAAGATCCCAGACGGGGAGAACATCTCCAGTGGGGTACCTATATTTTCAATTACGGCAGAAAAGAAGTCAGCAATTTCCTCATTGCCAACGCTTTGTTTTGGCTGGATGAGTACCACATCGATGGTCTGCGTGTAGACGCCGTTGCGTCCATGCTGTATCTGGATTTCTGCAAGAACGACGGCGAATGGGCTGCCAACGAATACGGCGGCAGAGAAAATCTGGAAGCTGTGGAATTCATCAAGCATATGAACTCCATCGTGTCCAAACGTCTGCCCGGCACTATGATGATCGCAGAAGAATCCACATCTTGGGAAGGCGTTACAAAGAGCGCCGACGACAACGGTCTGGGCTTCACTATGAAGTGGAACATGGGCTGGATGAACGACTTCCTGTTCTATATCAAAAAAGATCCCATCTACCGGAAGTATCACCACAATAACCTGACTTTCGGTATGGCATACAATTACTCTGAAAACTTCGTATTGGTACTGTCCCATGACGAAGTGGTACACGAAAAGAGCGCCATGATCGGTAAGATGCCCGGTGACCTGTGGCAGAAATACGCAAACCTGCGTCTGTCCTATGGTTTTATGTACGGTCATCCCGGCAAAAAGCTGCTGTTCATGGGCGGGGAATTTGCGCAGTTCAATGAATGGAGCGAATCCCGTTCTCTGGACTGGCATCTGCTCCAGTACAAAGACCATCAGCAGATGCAGCAGTATATGAAAGACCTGAATCACTTCTACCTGTCCGAAAGCGCCTTCTGGCAGCAGGACTATGACCCCCATGGCTTTACATGGATCGAATGCGATGACGCGGAATCCTCTGTGGTTTCCTTCATCCGCCGCAGTGAGGACAAGGAGCTGTATTTCATCTGCAACTTCACACCGGAAACATATGAAGATTTCCGTATCGGTGTGCCTTTTGCGGGAACATACAAAGAAGTCTTCAACAGTGACGCGGAAAAATACGGCGGCAGCGGTGTGGTCAACAAAAAAGCCGCAGTCAGCGAAAAAATGCCCTGGAATCACTACCAGAACAGCATCCGTGTGAAAGTGCCTCCTCTGGGTATGGTGGTGCTGGAGAGGAAAGTGACAGAAGAAGCAAAGGCAGAAAAGAAACCAGCCAAGAAAACAGAAAAGAAAAAAGCGTGAAAACATGCTTTGAACTGATTTCCTGAAGTAAGAGAATATGGCAGCCGGAGTCCAAAGAAAAGGGATTCCGGCTGTATTTGTTTTCTTATGAAGAAGTTTCTTGAAAATTTACTGTTTTCAAGGAAAGGCATGCTGAGAAAAGTGGGATTTGCTTTGATTTTTCCGTTTTTTCGCTGGCGGGAAACAGACAGAAGAAGGGAAAGAGGGTCTGCTTTTTGGTCGGGAAAGCCAAAATTTGCGGAAAAATCAAATTTTCTCGCTTCAATCCGTTTATTTTTATTGACGAGAGCTGTTTTTTTGTGTATAATTCCTAAATGTACGGTAAAAAAGGTAAGCCTTTCCCGTACACGAATCTCGCATCTGGAGGGAGGGAAATTCATGTCAGAGGTAAAAGTTAAAGAAAATGAATCCTTAGACAGCGCACTGCGTCGTTTTAAAAGAACATGTGCTAGAGACGGCATCATGGGCGAAGTACGCAAAAGAGAGCATTATGACAAACCCAGCGTAAAACGCAAAAAGAAATCCGAAGCTGCCAGAAAACGTAAATTCAAATAATTTTACTTTATTTTGTTGCGCAAAGGAATGATGGTTATGTCATTAAAAGAACAGCTTTTTGCGGACCTGAAGACTGCCATGAAAGAGAAAGACACGGTTCGGAAAGATACCGTACAGCTCATTCGTTCCGGCATTCTGCAGATTGAAAAAGATAAGAAGATCGAACTGGATGAGGACGGTGTTCTGGACGTTATTGCCAAACAGCTGAAAAGCCGCCGTGACTCTCTGCCCGAATATGAAAAAAGCGGCAGACAGGATCTGATCGAAAAACTGAACAGAGAAATCGAAATTTTATTGGGTTACCTTCCAGAGCAGTTGAGTGAAGACGAAATTCAGAAGATTGTAGCGGAAGCCGTTGCCGAAAGCGGTGCAGCATCCGTAAAAGAAATGGGGAAAGTAATGGCCATTGTTACCCCTAAGGTAAAAGGCCGTGCGGACAACAAAGTCGTAGGCAATCTTGTGAGAAAAATGCTCCAAGGCAAATAAAATCAGAGTTCAGAGCGAACCACGTATGTGGTTCGCTTTTTTCTGTTTTGGCGCTGGCAGAAAGAAAGCAGTCTGTGCCATATAAAAACGGCGACACTGTTTGAAAAAGAGAAGAATACGCATAAAAATGTGATGGCTAAAATCCTTGGTATTTCAAGGAATCCGGCTATATTTGGGTATGAATGGAGCAGTCCTTGACAGGGGCTGCTTTTTTTGCGGGAAAAAACGCATAAATATCATGCACGATGTATTTGCAGAGGAAGAGAGAAAAATCCTTGACTTTTTGTTTTTGAGGTCTATAATGTACTTTAACGAAGCACAGCATAACCGCGTGTGCGTGCGAAAGTGAAAAATAAAAGTGTTTACAAAAGCAAAAAACAGATAAGGGAGTGTATGACTATGAAGAAGAATATGCGAGTGATTGCGGCGGCAGCCATGGCGGCTGTCATGATAGCCATGACAGGCTGTGGAAGCAGCGGAGCGGCAGAAGAAACAACAGCGGAAACCACTGGCGACGGCACTTATACCGTAGGGATCATCCAGCAGCTGGAACATGCGGCACTGGACGAAGCCACCAAAGGTTTTCAGGATACCCTCACAGAAAAACTGGGGGACAAAGTGACATTCGATTATCAGAACGCTCAGAATGAGCAGGCAAACTGCGCTACCATCGCAACAAAATTCGTTTCCAATAATGTGGATCTGATTATGGCAAATGCCACAACCGCTTTGCAGGCATCTGCGGCGGCAACAGGAGACATCCCCATCGTGGGTACATCTGTGACTGACTATGTGACAGCAGGCGTTATCGAATCCAATGACGCACCGGGCTACAACGTTACAGGGGCATCCGACTTGGCACCCGTTGACCAGCAGATCGCATTGCTTCAGAAAGTAGTGCCTGATGTACAGAAAGTAGCCATCGTATATTGCAGCGCGGAACCCAACTCCCAGTTCCAGTCTCAGCTGGCACAGGCAGAATTGGACAAAGCCGGCATCGCATGGGAAGAATTTACAGCGGCTGATTCCAACGAAGTACAGGCAGTCATCACAAATGCCATCACAGACTGCGACGCAGTATATATTCCAACAGACAACACCATGGCAAATAACATGGAAATCATCAAAAACGTAACCGTACCGGCAAAAATCCCTGTTATCTGCGGGGAAGAAAATATGTGTGCAGCAGGCGGTTTGGCAACACTGAGCATCAGCTACTACGAACTGGGCTGCAAAGCCGGTGAAATGGCTTACGAAATCCTGGTAAATGGTGCAGACCCTGCGACCATGCCCATTGAATACGTTTCCGAAAACGTGACACCGAAATATAATGCGGAAATTGCCGCAGAACTGGGCATCACTATGCCGGAAGACATGGTTGCCATCGGTGCCGAAGAATAAAAACGAAACATTGACATGACGAAATCATTTTAGAAGGAACAGCGGGACAACCGTCCCGTTGTTTTTTCTTCCAAAGGAAAGAGGAAAGAAAAAAAGAGGAGGGATCACCCATGGAAATCATGGATCTGATACGAGCGCTGCCCGGCTCTGTGGCCCAGGGGCTTATTTGGGGAATTATGGCAATTGGGGTATACATCACTTATAAAGTTCTGGACTATGCGGATTTGACCGTAGACGGCAGCATCGGCACTGGCGGCGCTGTGGCTGTGGTTATGATGCTGGCGGGAGTCAATCCTTATGTGGCGCTGGTATGTGCCACAGCAGCAGGGGCGTTGGCTGGTCTGGTGACAGGGCTGTTTCACACCCTGTTTGGGATTCCGCCCATTTTGTCCGGGATTTTGACACAATTGGGATTGTATTCTGTAAATATGCGTATTATGGGGGCATCCAACAAAGCCATCAACGTCAATCAGTATGACTTGATTTTGAGCCTGCGGGATATTCCTCACGCCATTTTGGTATCTGTGATCTTTGTAGCAGCGACCATCGCTGTTTTATACTGGTTCTTCGGCACAGAAGTGGGCCGTGCTGTCCGTGCCACCGGCAATAACGCCAATATGTCCCGTGCCCAGGGCATTAACACAAACCGTATGAAAGTATTTGGTCTGGTGCTCTCCAATGCGCTGGTAGGACTTTCCGGCGCACTGTACGCCCAGTATCAGGGCAATGCTGACGTTAACATGGGCAGAGGTGCCATCGTCATCGGTTTGGCGGCAGTTATCATCGGTGCAGTGCTGTTCGGCAAGATTTTCAACAATTTTGCCCTGCGTATGCTCAGCGTTGTATTTGGCGCTATTTTATACTTCGTGGTTATTGCCGTTGTTCTTTGGCTGGGACTGGAAACCACAGACTTGAAACTTATCAGTGCGCTTATCGTTGCGCTTTTCCTTGCAGTGCCTTATCTCCAGGGAAGATGCCGCATTCGCCGCGCAGGAAAGGGGGCTTGAGATTATGTTGGAACTGAGAAACGTATACAAAACATTCAATGCAAATACCATCAATGAAAAAAGAGCCCTCAGCGGCTTGAATCTGAAGCTGGAGGAAGGGGACTTTGTCACCGTCATCGGCGGCAACGGCGCGGGCAAATCCACCATGCTGAACGCTGTGGCCGGTGTGTGGCCTGTGGACAGCGGCAAGATCATCATTGACGGCACCGACGTGACCAAACTGGGGGAGCACCAGCGCGCCGCCTACATCGGCCGCGTGTTCCAGGACCCCATGACCGGCACCGCCGCCACCATGCAGATCGAGGAGAACCTTGCCCTGGCCGCCCGGCGCGGTAAGCGCCGCGGCCTGAGGATCGGCATTACCAAGGCCGAGCGGGAGCGCTACCGTGAACTGCTGAAGAGCCTGGACCTGGGCCTGGAGGATCGCCTGACCGCCCGCGTGGGCCTGCTGTCCGGCGGTCAGCGCCAGGCACTGACCCTGCTCATGGCTACCATGAACAAGCCCAAGCTCCTGCTGCTGGATGAGCACACCGCCGCTCTGGACCCCAAGACGGCGCTCAAGGTGCTGACCCTCTCGGCCAAGATTGTGGCGGAGAACCACCTGACCACCATGATGATCACCCACAACATGAAGGATGCCATCAAGTACGGCAACCGCCTGATCATGATGCACGAGGGCCACATCATCTATGATGTCTCCGGGGAAGAGAAGAAGAACCTGCACGTCTCCGACCTGCTGGCCAAGTTCCAGATCGCGTCCGGCGGCGAGTTCGCCAACGACCGCATGATCCTTTCCTGATGCATTTCTGATATGGAAAATCCCCTCCGGTGTGTGAGTATCGGAGGGGATCTTTGCATCTTGTGCACCTTTGCAGGGTGTGCTACACTGAGAGAAAGAGGAGGTGTCTCTCGTGCGAAAAATCATCCGGCGGGCAGCTGCTGTGCTGTTGTCTGCGGCTCTGCTGCTGACGGGAACGGCCTCGGCAGCAGCCCAGATTGACCCGGTAGAGGAACGGCTTGCTGCCATGTCTCTGCGGGAAAAGGTGGGGCAGCTGTTCGTGGTGCGGGTCGAGGCACTGGACCCCAGTGGACAGTCTGATAGCACAAGGCTGACCTGGGCAGAACGGCAGGGGCTGAAAAAGTATCCGGTGGGCGGCATTGTGGTGTTTCGGCAGAATGTGAAAAGCCCGGAGCAGTTGAAAAAGCTTCTGGCAGATTTTCAGGCAGCATCCGGGACCGGTCTGTTGACCGCCGTGGACGAGGAGGGCGGCAGCGTGGCCCGGTTGGCCAATGCTTCCGGCTTTGAACTGCCCCAATACCAGAGTGCCCAGGCAGTAGGTACAACAGGGGACCCGGCCAATGCCCGTGCCATGGGGCAGATCATCGGAGGCTACCTCAAAACCTACGGCCTGAATCTTGACTTTGCTCCAGTGGCAGATGTGAACACCAATCCGGCCAATACCGTGATCGGGAACCGAGCATTTTCGTCGGATCCGGCAGTGGCGGCACAGATGGTGGCCTCCGCTGTACAAGGGTTTCACGATGCGGGCATACTCTGCACACTCAAGCATTTCCCGGGCCACGGAGATACCGCAGAGGACAGCCACTACGGTACGGCCAGCAGCACCAAGACTTGGGCAGAGATGCGAGAGACGGAGCTGAAGCCTTTTGCGGCTGGAATCGCAGCTGGGGCTGACGTAGTAATGACCGCCCACATCACCACCCCCAATGCAACGCAGGACGGCCTGCCTGCGTCGCTCTCCTACACTATGCTGACCGAGCGTCTGCGGGGGGAGCTGGGCTTTACTGGGGTCATCTGCACCGATTCGCTGTCCATGCAAGCCATTCGTGACCACTATTCTGCAGCAGAAGCGGCTGTAGCGGCGCTGAACGCCGGGGCAGATCTTCTGCTGATGCCGCCCGACCTGCCGGAAGCCTTTGACGGTGTACTGGAGGCTGTGCAGAATGGAACCATCAGCGAGGAACGCCTCAACGAGAGCGTCCGCCGCATCCTGATGCTGAAACAGAAAGCCGGGTTGGAGCTTGACACCCGCACCCCGCTGGAAAAGATGCTGGATGTGTTTCTGTAAGATTGAAGCATAATAAGAAGATCCCCTCCGGTGTGCGCGTACCGGAGGGGATCTTTGCGTATAAAGGAATGTTACCGCTTGATATCGTAGTTCATGTTCATCAGGTTGCGGATGGAGCTGACATCATCGGTGATGTTGGCATCGCCGTGGATGGTATGCTTGATGGCGCTGCTTGCCACGGCAAAGTTGATCATGTCCATGGCGCGGTAGTCGTGGAGCATGGCGTAGATCAGGCCGCTGGCAAAGGCATCGCCGCCGCCCACGCGGTCCAGAATATTAAAGGTGTAGAGCTTGCTCTCAAAGGTGTGGCCGTCGTACCACATAAAGGCCTTGAGGCTATTCTCGCTGCCGCTGTGGGCATAGCGCACATGGCGGGCAATGCACTTGAGGTTGGGATAGCGGGCAATGAAATGCTGGAAGATCTCGTCCTGCTGCTCATAGCTGGGCTGCAGGGGCACGCCGTCCTTCCAGTCGCCCTTGCTGTGATCGTTGTCGTCCTTCCACAGGTGGTAGGGCTCAATGCCCAGCAGAACGTCAACGTAAGGCAGGCACTCGGTGCAGAAATCGCGGGCTTCCTCCCAGCTCCACAGGGTAGAGCGGAAGTTGCCGTCAAAGCTGACAGTCAGGCCCTTCTTTTTGGCCACCTTGAGCATATCGATGATGAGGCCGCGGCAGTTGGGGCCCAGTGCCGGGGTAATGCCGCTCAGGTGCAGCCAGTCGTAGCCGTCCAGCAGAGCGTCCAGATCGACCTGGGAGAAGTCATACTCGGTAATGGCACTGTGCTTGCGGTCATAAATGACCTTGGAAGCGCGAATGCCGTATCCGGTCTCCAGATAATAAGTACCCAGCCGGTTGGAGGGGGTCTCGTTGGGCTCGGTCAGGATCATGGGGGTGCAATGCACATCGTTGGAGCGCAGCCAGCGCACCGCGCTCTTGCCCAGGCTGTTGTTGGGCACTACGCTGAAGAAGGTGCTGTCCACACCCAGGTTGGCCAGGGCCAGTGCAATGTTGGCCTCGCTGCCGCCGTAGCTGGCTTCAAAGCTGGATGCCATGCGGATCTTTTCGTAGTTCGGCGGGGTCAGACGGAGCATGATCTCGCCGCAGGTGATAAATTTCTGGCCGTTGGGCTCGCTGCCGAGGATGGGATTGTAGTGTTCCATAACGCTCCTCCTAAAAAGTCGTTTCTGGGATCCATTTCATGTGAGAACACATTGTTGTATCCATTATACCGCACAGCGCACCGGATAGCAAGCAAATGCTGTTTCGGCCGAGAGAAAAAGAAAAAGAAATTTTGGTTGTTTTGACGAAAGAACCCCTCAGTCACCTGAGGTGACAGCCCCCCTAATAGTGGGGCCCTTGGCATGGCGTAAAGCTTTGCCATTTTGCCAAGGCCGCCCCTAGTAGGCAACAACGACGACCGCCGCCAGTGGCGGAAGCAGGGAGGAGTTGTTGGGGCCGCGGCCAGCAGGACACGAGTGCTCTGCACGAAGTGGACGTTGGGTGCCGCAACCCGGACAGGTGGCATTGCGAAGCAATGACGGTGGGGTTTGACTCCGGCAGCCGCTTACGGCTCAACCCCCCAGTCGCCTGCGGCGACAGCCCCCTAATAGTGGGGCCCTTGGCATGGCGTAAAGCTCTGCCTCTTTGCCAAGGCCGCCCCTATTAGGGGCGGTGGCATTGCGAAGCAATGACGGTGGGGTTGATCGTCCCCCTTGCATCCTCCGGCGTTTTCGTTTATCATAGAGAAAGCGAAACGCCCCAAGGAGGAAACCATGCGCTATTTGTTTTTACTGAATCCCGCTGCGGGCAAGCAGGACTGCACCGTCCAGCTCATCCCGCAGATCAGAGCCGCTGCCGCCCGGGCCGGGTGGAGCGCGGCGGATTATACCATCCACACCACTGAATATGCGGGCCACGCCCGGGAGTTGGCCCGTGCCGCAGCCCAGGAGGCCGCGCAGGCAGGGGACAGCCTGCGCATCTGGACAGCGGGCGGCGACGGCACCTTCATGGAAGCCATGACCGGCGTGCAGGGCTTTTCCAACGCCGCCGTGGGCTGCCTGCCCTACGGCAGCGGCAACGACTTCCTGCGCACCTACGGCACCCGGGCGGAGTTCACCGACCTCGATGCCCAGCTGGCGGGCGGGGAAGTGACCATCGACCTGCTGGAGACCAGTCTGGGCCTGTCCGCCACCATCTGCGCGGCGGGTCTGGACGCGCAGGTGGCCTACGGCATCCCCAAGTTCCGGCGCATCCCGCTGTGCGGCGGCGAAGCAGCTTATGCACTGTCCATCGTACAACAGTTGTGCGGGCATATCGGCCGCAGGGTGGAGTACGTCATTGACGGCGAGGTGCTGACCGTGGACTGCCTGATGTGCGCGGTGTGCAATGGCCGCGCCTACGGCGGCGGCTTTATGGCAGGGCCGGAGGCACAGCCGGATGACGGCTGGCTTGATGTGTTCATCGTGCGCAAGGTCAGCCGCCGGGTCATTGCAAAGCTGCTGATGCTGTACAAAAACGGCCAGCACTTTCAAAACGGCCAGCTCACCGAGGCCGCAAAGCCTTACTTTATCTATCGCCGCGCAAAATCGGTCAGCCTGCGGGCAGCAGATGGCCGCGGGCCGATCATTGCCACCGTAGACGGCGAGTGCGCCCCCTGCAAGCAGGTGTCGGTGCAGGTGCAGCCGCTGGCAGGCCATGTGCTGCTGCCGCTGCCTGCGTATCAGCGTTTTACCGCGAAAAAGGCAGGCGTGAAGTGACTGGAACCGAAGTGATAGCAGAATGATCGTTATCGCAAGTCAAGAAATTAGTGCAACATTCAAACAGCATATCTGCGATATGCAGTGCAACGCTGCTGCTGTTGCATTAAAAAGTTGAATTGCTATAAAATAAGAAGCCGCCAGAGTACCGTGTGATAGATATCACATGATACTCTGACGGCTTCGTTTTTTCATTTTACTGGGTCAGAAAGCTCTTTACGGTCAGCGCCAGACGGTAGAAACCGTACCCATAGGCCAGCTGTGCCGGCCAAGCCCAACTGGCGATCTTTTTGCCGGTGTCCACCACAGGCTGTACATTCAGTTGCTGCATACTGCCCCACGTTGCATTGCGGATATCGGAAAGCAGCATATCGCGGAACCAGTCACCAAACAGGTAGTTGAATGCATCCAGCGCTGAACCACCAGCGATATAGACCATTTCTTCTTCGCGGAGAAGATCGTAATTGCAGGGGTATTTCATAATTCCACCTCGTGATCGTTGTTTGTTATCGCGATTTTCAAAAATAGTGCCTATAAAACGTCATGTTTGCGATATGCAGTTTGCGGGTGCTGCTTAGGCACTAAAAAGCAAACTTCTGTAGATACAAATTTTCATTCCAGCCGATCATACAGCCAATGCCCGGCCGAACCGCTGCCGTCGCCGCCGCTGTAAGTCTGACGGATAAGTTCCTGCTTGAGTTCTGCTTTTTTATCGGTGTATGTCTTTTTTACTTCCCGCACGATGGCAGTATCCCGACCATTTGCCTTGAGAATAGCCGTCATCTGGCTGCATATATTATTCACTTCGGCATCGCAGTCCTTTTCCATCGCCGTCAGAACATTTGTTTTTCCAAGAACGACCTGTACTTTCAAAATCAGGCTGCGCTGATCTTCTGGGTAAGCAACATACTCCTGATGTGCCTGCCGGATGATCTCCAGCAGCTCCCGTTCATAGCGCTCCTGCTGCTGGTACAGCTGCGCTACCAACGCTTCGATCTGCGCGTCGCATTCGTCCTGCTGTGGCTGAGAAGCAGCAGCGGATGTGCTCTGGCTTTGCGATACAACAGAACTGGAGACCGCAGCCGTGCTGGTATCTGCACTGGAAGCCCCCTCCGGACGGGATGAACTGGCTGCAGCAGATGCTTCGCTTCCGGCAGCGTTTTCTTCCTGTGCGGCGATCTTTTCAAGCAGTTCTTCCACTTCCGAGCTGCTCATGTTCTCGCCGTCTTGGATCAGGGTCTCCACGTCTTCTTTTGCTGGATCTGTCAACGAATTGCTTTCCGGCTCAGAGACCGCACTCTGTGCAGCCGGAGGTTCACTGACGGGCAAAGGCGATGGCTCTGTATGAGCTCTAAAATACAGCAGACCACCTGCCACTACCGCACACGATCCGATCCCACACAACGTTTTTTTCAGTGCATTCTTCATAAACGCTGCTTCCTTTTTACAAGTTGCCTTACTGCCTTACTTTACACCGGACTTCCGCAGCACTGCGCCTACGGTTTTGAACAGGATACGGATATCCAGCCAGGGGGAGACATTCTTTACGTAGTACATCTCCATGGCCTGACGTTCCCCGCTCTGATAGGTTGCATCGTTGCGGGCATATGCCTGCCAGTACCCGGTCAGACCGGGCTTGACGCTCTGAAATGCTGCGGTTTCCGCCGGAGTATAAAATTCAAATTCCCGCTCCATAATGGGCCGTGGCCCCACAAAGCTCATATCGCCTTTCAGGATATTCAGCAGCTGCGGCAGCTCATCCAGACTGGACATCCGCAGCTTGCTGCCGATCCGGGTCACACGGGGATCGTTTTCCAGTTTGAACTCCTGCTGCAGCTCCACCTGCTGCTCCGGGGTCAGAACGATCCTCCGGTCCTGATACATTGTGCGGAATTTGTACATCTGAAATGTTTTTCCACCCTTGCCCACCCGGGTGTGTTTGTAAAAAACCGGTCTGCCGTCTTCTGATAAAATCAAAATGGCGATCACCAGAAAGAGCGGGGACAACACCGCCAGAGCCGCAAGACTTGCCAGAATATCAAAAAGGCGTTTGACTGCCTGATAGACACCTGACCTCTCCGTGCATTTGATCACGACTTTCTCTCCTTTATGCAGTGATCACCACAGTCGATATGGCAACACTTCGTTTTTGTTCAGCAGCACTACAGCTACCAGAGTTTCTGCCGCAAAGGCAGCTGCCACCAACCCGGTCAGGATGCGGCGGCGGTGCGGGTCTGTTTCTGTCTGCAGCGCTTCCGGAAGCAGCAGGAACTGCGGGGCTGCATAGTAGTAATTCAACCGTTTCATCAACGGCAGCACCCCGGACAGTGCCAGTGCAAAAGTCCCTAACAAGGTCATGTTGTACCAGATAACGTAATAGGGACAGCGCTGCTTTGCTGCATTCCAGTAATGCCCGCAGAACAGCAGAACGCACAGGTTTATGACAAAGAACATCGTCTCAAAGCCGTCTTCACTCCATGCAGAACCCAGATAACGGGCATAATATCCCAGCCCGATCCGCGGCATCAGCCAGGCAGCAGCCGTACCCAAAACACCAGAACAGGCCAGCACGCCTGCTGTCAGCAACAGGGCATAGCGGGGGTTCAGCTCGACCCGGCACAAAAAATAACACGGCAGCAGTACCACCGCTGTAGTGTGGAACAGCATTGCCACCGCCACGCAGGCCAGAAAAGGGAAGAGCCGCTTCTCCCGGATGAACTGTACGGCCACCAGCCCGATGCCAATGGCAATGTACTGCCGGATGATGTTCATGCTGAGGAAATAATTGCTGCTGGCCACATAGAGGTAGATAGCCAGAACCGGAGCAGAACACTGGGTGAATATGGCATAATAAACACACAGACCTATTATAACAGATGTTGCCGCGATTACAAGACGAAAGTTTCCGCCCAATGCCACAGCAGCTTCCATCAAGACCCGATACCCTGGCTCGCAATTGTCCAGCACACCCAAAAAGAACTGCAAAGCAGACTCTGGACTCTCATACAGCCCCCACCGGGTAAGATCTTCGCGCATCGGCGCAAACAGCTCCTGACACAGCGCATCGCCACCGCCTGCCCGCAGCCACTGCAGAGCCCGGAATTCCGGCAGATAGGTATAAAGAAAATCTGTGCCCACGCCCCACCGCGCCGCACTTACTAATATAAGCGGCAGGGAACAGAGCACAAGTGCTCCCCAGCGCTGTTTGCTGTCAATAGCGTTCAGAGCATCGGTGTTCCGTTTTTCGCACCAGACTGCCAACAGGCAGGAGATCAGCGTGGCCGCAATATAAACCAGCATTCTTTACGGTCTCCTATATCGAATTTTACGGCTGAGAAATGCAGTGCCCTTTTTGAGCCAGTGCTGATTTTCCAAAAACACCACGGGCAGTTCCGTATACGCAATATGGTTCGTTTCCATCCAGACATCCAGCAGCCGCTCGGCCAGAAAACCGTAAACACGGCCATTGTACGCATCATAACGGTCCGCATCAATACGCTTTTCGGCTTCTGCCAGCACATCGAACAACCATGTGCAGTATGCATCCAGAATGTCCCTGCGCATGACGAACATATTGAACCGATGCCCGCTGGTGCGCCCCATGACAGCTGCATAGGCCGGCAGGTAGGCTGCGTATCTTTCTGCAAGGATACTCTGTACAGCATCCAGATCTTCCTTATGATGGGCGTGAATGTACTGGGTATAGGTCGTTTCGATCCAATAATTGCGCTTTTTCGGCAGGATCACAGGGGCTTTTTCCAGTGCAGCATGGATCTCGGTTCCTGATGCGATGCGGTCAAACTTTCTGCCGCCGGGCATTCTGCGGGCAAAATAACGCCGGTAATGCACCAACCCCAGATAATCTGCCTGCAGGTTTTTCCAGCCCCAGTAAAGAGCAGTCAGCTCACAATAGGATCTGTTTTTGTTTGAGATATTCTCTCCGGTGTCGTCTCTCAGCGCGTTTTCCATGCCCGGAATATGTACACCGCCCACCTGAATGGGCGCATAAACTGCATCTTCCGGCAGACAGTACGCTTTGTGCATCGCCACCAACAGCTTGATGTTCTCCATATATCACCCTGCCGTCTTACATCTTCCAGTAGTTGGCCACGGTCTGCCCTAACCGGACACCGCCGTACAGAAAGGTCGCTTTTCGCAGGAGGGACATCTGCCAGAAGTCTTTTGCCCAGTCTACCGTCGGCTGCAGGCTTTTTTGCAGCAGGCAGTTCCACACGGCAGTGCGCATACTGCCCAGAAACTGGTTCTGAAACGTATAAGCGGTCACGCGGTCAAAAACATCCAGCAAGCCGCCGCCGGATACCTCCGGCAGCTCGCCCTGTTCCAGTACAAAATACTTGGCAGGATAGTTCATTTTTCCTTTAACCTTTCGTTGTGATTTTGGTGAAGTCATTCTGGGAAAGAGGAGTGCTTTTGATCTACAATATATTTTTGCAATAAGGGTTTTATTTGCTGAAAAATAGTGATCTGTTACAGCACCAATTTCGCCCTGTCCCGCAATATAAGCAAAAGCTCTGGGTTTCAATGGATCCCAGTGCAATCATTTGTGCCCTATTGAATCATCTCATTCTGAAAGACAGAATGAGCCTATACTTGCAATAGTTTACCTCGTTTCCTGTCCTGCTGTCAAGTGTTTGTAGGATCATTGACCTATCTATGCGGACAGAAACGGGAAAATCTGTTTTCTCGGTTGTTCATATACATTGCTCCACAATCAAAAGCGTAATATAAAGACAGCACCATCGTGAGGACAACTTCTTTTTTGAAACAGGCGGTCAGTAAAAAGCGTCACATCAAGCGGTGTGACATACCACTTTTGCCAAAGGTCTTGATTTAAAAAAAAATCCATGGTATATTGAAACTGGAAAGCTCCAAACATGGAGCGGCATTATAATTTTGGAGACAAAATGTTTTCGCTTATACAGCGAGGGTGCCTTATGAAAATCAAAGAAAGTCCATCTATCATTCTGGCGTTTCATGGGATGC
>OHEX01000631.1_pt1 | contig 16062 bp, 7 predicted proteins | sample 1567361 | NCBI WGS metagenome assembly OHEX01 (sample SAMEA3879585, study PRJEB24766) | human gut metagenome | biome: human-associated habitat; feature: feces | place: USA | collected 1985/1987 | reverse complement strand
CTCAGTGCGCAGTCCGGCATGGCCGGAGCTGCTTACAGCTCCCCCGAAGGGGGAGCCCTGCTTAGATGTATCCCCCCGGCCCGGCGGCACACGCTGTGCCGGGGGTTATTTGTTTGGAGGTCTTTTATGACAGTAGGAAAGGCAATTGAAACGACGACGACCGCCGCCAGTGACGGAAACAGGGAGGAGTTGTTGGGGCCGCGGCCAGCAGGACACGAGCACAAAGCTTTGTGCGAAGTGGACGCTGGGAGCCGCAACCCGGGTTGCAGATGTGAAAGGATGGGATAAGCGTGACAGTAGGAAAAGCAATCGAAACGGCTGACAAGCTGCGGCCCAACAACGGGTTTGACCGCGAGCTGAAGATCTTATGGCTGCGGCAGGCGGATGCGGGGTTGAGAAAGAGCGTGGTGGACAAGAGCGACACCACCGATTTTGATGCCGTGGGTGCGGATATTTTATACGACCGGGAGCAGGAACTTTTGCGGCAGGACGCGGAGCTGCTGCTGCCGGAGCCCTACGACAGCTACTATGCCCACTATCTGGCGGCCCAGATGGACGCGGCCCTGGGCGAGACCGACCGCTATGCCAACGAGATGCAGCTGGCCAACGAGAACCAGCAGGAGTTTGCAGCCTGGTGCAGGCACACCTACCTGCCCAGGATGGCCACGAAGTGGAGGTACTGAGATGGCACTGCCGAGTTTATACAGCATCTCGACGGGGAAGAGCATCCAGACGGCCTTTGGCGGCCTGAACGAAAGCTATGCCTGCGCCGAGGCAGAATTTACCGAGATGAAGAACTTTTCCAGCCGGGGATACCCCGCACTGCAGACCCGGACACCCCGGCGCACCATGCGGGCCATGGGCCGCTGCAACGGGATGTACCACCTGAACGGCCTGCTGCTGTGCGAGGGTACCACCCTGCGCTACACCGAGGACAGCGAGGACGACGTGGCCACTGCGGCTGCGGGCGGGGAGATCGTGCTGGAAAACGCCGTGACGGACAGCGAGAAAATTATGATCGGCATGGGCACGAAGATCCTGATCTGGCCGGATGCCAAGAGCTTTGACACGGCCACCGGAAAGCTGGAAGCCCTGAGCGCCGCATGGAGCCAGACCGGCACGGTGACCATTGCCCCATGCGACGCGGGCGGCAAGACCTACACCGTGAGCAGCGTGGGCACCACAGAACCTTCTGGCCCGGCGGACGGGACGCTGTTTCTGAAACAGAACTCCTCTTCCAGCAAGTGGGCCTATGTGAACGTGCTGGAACAGTACGATGCCAAGAGCGGCAAGTGGGCGGAGATCCTTTTGAACAGCGTGAAGATGACCCTGCCCGGGCTGGCCGCTGCGGGCTTCAAGAAGGGGGATACCATTACGGTGGAGCAGGTGCCCGGGCTGGTGGAAGAATATCTGGCCGAGGGCGTGAACGGTGAGGTGACCATTGAGCAGATGGACGGGGACAGCATTGTGCTGACCGGCAGCCCAAAGACCGAGAGCGCACGCTATTACGGCAGCTTTACCGTGACGGCGGGTGGTACCACCTGGAAGAGCATGAACGGCAGCGAGAGCGCCACAGCGGGCGGCACCACCATTACCGCCAGGCGGCGGGTGCCCCGGCTGGAATATGTGACCGAGAACGCAAACCGGGTATGGGGCTGCAACAGCGAGGAGAACGTGATCTACAGCTGCAAGCTGGGCGACCCCACCAACTGGTACAGCTACCGGGGCATTGCTTCGGACAGCTACGCCGTGAACGTGGGCAGTGACGGCCCCTTTACCGGTGCGGCCACCTGCATGGGCTATGTGCTGTTCTTCAAGGAGAACTGCCTGCACAAGCTCTACGGCAGCCGCCCGGCAGACTATCAGCTGGTGAGCGTGCAGTGCCGGGGCGTGGCCAAGCAGGCCAGCAAGAGCATGTGTGTGCTGGCAGAGGTGCTGTACTACCTTTCCCCCGACGGCGTGATGGCCTGGGACGGCAGCCTGCCGGTGAAGATCAGCGGCGGACTGGACAACACCTGGCTGATGAACGTGCGCGGTGCGGTGGGCGGTGTGCTGGACACCCGGTATTACCTGCATCTGCGGGTGCCGGGGCGGAACGAGACCCGGCTGCTGGTCTACGACACCGAACGGCGGCTCTGGCACGAGGAGGACACGGCGGCGGAAGAGAATGCTTCCGGCTGGGCGATGTGCTCCACGGGGCGGCAGCTCTACCAATGGGACGGCGTAAACCTGTGGGCCACCGAACCGGAACGGGAGGCCGACCGGGACACCGACACGGCAAAGGCGAATCTGGAACAGAAGGTGGGCTTTGAGGCTGTGAGCGGCGACATTGGACTGAACATCCCGGCGGACAAGTACATCAACCGGGTGTTTCTGCGGGTGGATGCCCTGACATACAGCGTTGTGGAGCTGCAGGCCAGCTATGAGGGCGGGGCCTGGGAGACGCTGGGCCAGGCAGCCGTTCTGAACAAATACACCCGGGTCAACCTGCCCTTTGTGCCGGAGCGGCACGACACCATGCGGCTGCGGATCAAGGGCACCGGGCAGATCGTGGTGCGAAGTATTGCGTTCAGCATGGCAGAGAGCCGGGGCAACCGGGTGGCCGGAGGGGAACCGAAACGATGACCCTCTCAGCGCGCAATGCACCTGCGGTGCAGTTGCTTGCAGCTCCCCCGAAGGGCAACGGCGACGACCGCCGCCAGTGGCGGATTGATGGAGGAGCTGTTGGGGCCGCGGCCAGCAGGATGCGAACGGAGTGAAGCAGACGCTGGGAGCCGCAACCCGATAGCTCTGCTTAGAGGAAGGAGATTTTATATGGCAGATATTACGAGGCTTGGCGAGATCGCCATGCCGAAACTGAGTGACAACATGGCCCCGGAGGACAGGCGGAGCATCAACAACTACCTGATGCAGCTGCGGGACCAGATGATGTACATGATGCAGAACCTGGACGAGACGAATTTCAGCGACACCATGCGGGACAAGCTGACCGCCATGGGGCTGAAGGTGGAGTAAACGAAAGGAGACAGTGAGAAGATGGCAAGAGGAGAATGGTGGGAGTACCTGATCCCGGGCCACAATGTGGGGCTGATGGTAGGGGATGTGTATGACGGCATTACCGGCAACAGCGAAAAGAATGCGGGCACCGGCGTGTTTGGAACCAGAAAGAACGGTTCCAACAGCTACCAGTACGCCCAGAGCAATGACCGGGTGACCACGGCAAAGAACAATTTGGATTACATCAAAGGACAGAAGCCCGGGGAGTATCAGAGCGAGTACGGCAGCCAGATCAGCGGCACGCAGAGCCAGCTGGACAAGATGAACCGGGACGGCTTTTCTTACGACTACACCAAGGACGCAGCTTACCAGCAGTACAAGAACCAGTACACCCGGGGTGCGGAGCTGGCCAGCGAGAACGCTGCCGCCAACGCTTCGGCCCGCAGCGGCGGCTACGGCAACAGCTGGGGCACTTCCAGCGGGCAGACGGCCTACCAGAGCACCATGAACGGGCTTTCGGACGTGGCAGACAGCTTATACAACCAGGCTTACAACGAATATGCCACCAAAAAGAGTGACCTGGGCAACCGGCTGAGCTCTTTGCAGCAGCAGGAAAAGCTGGCGCAGGATGCTTACAACACCCGCCTGAACAATTACTATGGCCAGCTGAACAGTGCTCAGACCGAGTATGCCAACGCGGTGGGGGCCAACCAGAAGAAGGATGCGAACAACACCAACTTCTGGGGGAACGTATTGCGGATCGGTGCACAGATCGCCGGGCCGCTTATCGTGAAGATGATGACGGGTGGCTTGCTCTGAAGACCGGTGTGGGGCCCTGCGACAGAGGACAGAAAGAAGGGAACTTTATGTTATTTGATACCTTACGGAGAAAGAACCAGGCGGAACAGGAAGAGCGGGAATGGAACGCCAACCGCTCGGCGGACTATGTGAGCCGGAACAAGGACGCAATGGACAGCCTGACCGGGCAGATCGGCAGCGGGTTCGACTGGGACACCGGCAGCAAAGCCTACCAGCAGTACCGCGCCCAGGCCCAGGCCAATGCTGCCGCCAGCGCGGAGAACGCCCAGGCCAACGCGGCGATGCTGGCGGGTGGGTATGGCAGCAGCTACGCCGACAGCGTGGCAAAGCAGGGCCAGCAGCAGGCGCTGAGCGGCATTGACAATGCGGTACCCGGCCTGAGAGGCCAGGCACTGAGCGAATACCAGAAACAGCAGAACGACCTGCTGAGTGCCCTTTCCGGCATGGCCAACACCGAGGCGCTGGATCGCAGTGCCTACGGCAGCAATTTTGCCAACTACACGGCGTGGCAGAATTTCCTTGCCAACCAGAGCGAACAGGCCCGGAACGAGAACGACAACTACTGGAACAACCTCTGGAACACGGTAAAGAACATCGGCTCGGCGGCTCTGACGGCCTACGATGGGTACAAGGGGTACACGCAGCAGCAGTGGGAGAACGACTTTGCCCGGGAACAGTGGGAGTACAACAAGAACCGCACCGACCAGAGCGATGCCCTGAACGCCTATCAGCAGGCGTTCAACCTGTACACCCAGGGAGCCGGGGATGCTTCTGCCGATGTGCTGAACCGGTACGGCCTGAACAAGGATGCCTTTGCCAACTACACCGGCGCACCGGTGACCCGGGACGATCAGGCAAGCGTGCTGACCACGGCGGCTTCCCTTGTGGCAAACGGCAACAGCGAGGCGGCGGCCAACCTGCTGAAGATGTACGGGCTGGACAGCAATGCAGCCGGTTCTTACGGCACCATTGCAAAACGTCAGCTGGCGACCCAGCTGGCAAAGGCGGCAGCTACGAAGAGCAGCAGAAGTTCGAGAAGTTCCGGCGGCTCCAGCAAGAGCGGAAGCGGGTGGACAAACAGCCAACTGCTGACGGCGCTGGGTAAGTATCAGAGCCTGAAGGATGATGACCCGACCAAGAGCGTCTATGCGAACATTCTGGCCAGCGCCGGAATGCTGCCGGACGGTGACACGGGCACAACAGCAGCGACCGGAACTGGCAGCGGGCTGATCGCCCCGCTGGCGAATCCGAACAAGTGGGCCCTGCCCGGGGGAACCACGGGAGGGAGCACGGGTAAGAGTACCGGAATGCCGTACAGCAATGCCCTGAGCTATGCAAAGGGGTGGAGTGCAGAAGGGGTGGATTCGGATACGATCTATGCCAGGCTGGTCAACATGGGCATAAATGATGACGTGGCGGCCAAGGTCTGGAATGCGATGGGATGGTAAGGAGAACAAAAATGGCATGGACAGCAGAACAGATGGCCCAAAAGCGGGCCAAACTTCAGAAAAAAACCAATGCCGCTGCTGGTGGGGCAGAACCCCTCAGTCAGCGCAAGAGCGCTGACAGCCGCAACCCGTTAGCCCTTGGCAGTACGGGAAACTCTGTGTCGGACAATAGCAATCCATGGACGGCGGAAAAAATGGCCGAAAAACGTGCGGCACTGCAAACCCAGAAACAGCAGACGGGCACCGACCTGTACTCCACGGCGCTGGAGGATTACCGGACAAGGAACAACCTGGGCTTTGCGGATGCCATGGACAACCGGAGCGACGAGCTGAACCGGCAGAAGGTGACAGTGAGCCCGGCGGGGAAGGGAACGTGGTACGGACAGCAGGCCCAGAAGCTGAAGAACAGCTATGCGGAGTACAGCCAGCCGGATGCCTTTGACCAGGCCAACCAGTGGTTTGACCAGCCTCGGAATCAGGAGCTTGTGAACAAGCTGCTGGAAAAGAAGAGCAATTATACCAGCTATGCCGAGACCGGCACCAGCAGAAACGGGGCCAGCGCCGGGGATGGTAGCATCGACCCCTTCCGCACCACGGGAATCAAGGGGAAGGTGGGCAACACCTACAGCACGGCGGACCTGAAAAAGCTGGGGTACACGGACACGGAGATCCGGCAGGCCAGGGAGTATCTGGACACCATGGAAGAAATCCCGGAGTGGAAGCAGCTGGCCCGGCGGACGGCAAACACCGTGGGCGGCGTTGCGGACACCGTGGCCGCTGCCCCGCTGATGGGTGCGGAGTACCTGGTGCAGGCCGGAAAGAACATCCGGCAGAGCAGCGAGAACCGGAAAGCACTGGAAGCAGAGCTTGCCCGGAACCCCCGCGAGAAGAACCTGTATGACCAGCTGATGGAAACTGACATGGACTACCAGCCCAAGTACAGCACCGGCGACCTGTTGCAGCAGGGATTTACCCGGCAGGAGATCGAGGACATGCGCAGCCGCATTGCCGGAACGGAAGCAAAGGGTGGCATCGACACGGAGAAGAGCGTGGGCTACCAGCTGTACAACCGGGGCCAGCAGCTGACGGGCGCGGCCCAGAGCGGCCTGACCGATGTGCAGCGGACCGTGCAGGGCGTGGCGACCAGCGCGGCAGAGAACCTTGCCGTGGCTGCCATCAACCCGGCGGCGGTGCTGCCGGTGCTGAGTGCCCAGGGCGCTGCGGATGCCATGGGCAAGAGCGCGGCCAAGGACGAAAGCGCAGGCAAGGCGCTGGTGGGCGGCGTGGCCAAGTTTGGCGCAGGATGGGCCATCAACAGCGTGGGTGCGGCTGATCTGGCAAGAACCATGGGCGCGGACTACGCCAGAAATTTCGTGGCGGGAGCTGTGGCAGACAAGATCCGGGCGCTGGCTGGGGATTCGGCCTTTGCGGCGGCACATCCGGCAGTTGCCAACGCCATTTCCGGCGGCATTGACAACGCCGTGCAGGCCTTTGTGGAGACCTACGCCGACAAGGCCATTGATGCGGCCCTGGGAGACAGCGAAGCTGCCCAGACCATGTTTACCACGGACACGCTGGTTCAGGCGCTGGAAGCGGGGCTGACCGGCGGCGCGTCCGGTGCACTGGGCGGCGCTGTGGGCACAGGGCTTTCCAGGATGAACGCGGGAGATTCCAGCCTGCGGGGCAACGTGGAGCGGTATGCCGCTCAGGACGAATACGAGCAGGCGCTGAAGGAACACCAGCGCCGGGAGGAGCTGGCACGGGAACCGGAACCCCTCAGTCAGCGCGTGGGCGCTGACAGCCCCCCTAATAGTGGGGCCCTTGGCATGTCGGTGGAGTCTGATGGGACTGAAAAAGGCTCTGCTGACCTGAAAGCGGCGGGCCCTGCGGCTGAGGGCAACAGTGCGGAAACTGCTGCCATATCGGACAACTTGGCTGTGCAGACGTTTGCAGAAGCGGCGGCCGGTGACAGCCTGACAGGCAAGACCATCAGGCTGTTCAACCCGGAGGCCGGAAACGAGGCAAACCGCGCGGCTTTTGAGGAAGCCTATGGGGTGAAGTTGCCGAGCACGGCTGCGGCTACCTGGCGGATGCTGCGGGAAGTGGCGGCACAGCGCAGCCAGCAGAATGCTGTTGAGAACGCTGGGGAAAGTGTGGAAAGCTCCACGGAAACAGCAGCGGACGGTGCAGAACCCCTTAGTCAGCGCATAAGCGCTGACAGTCCCCCTAGTATGGGGGCCATTGGCAGGACGGGAAACGTTGAGCTGACAGCGCAGAATGGAGCTGACCGGCAGGCTGTGATGCAGTCGGTCCCTGTGGAAGAAAGCACCCTTGACGGGATGGACAGCAGCAACAGCCCGATGCGGGAGACCTACGGCATGGAAGCACCGAAGACGGAGGGCCAGAAGCAGGCCCGGACGGAGCAGGTGCTGCGGAGCTGGAAGGTGGGCGAAAAGGCGGCGCAGGAGATCAGCCTGAAACAGCCGGAAGGCGTGGACAGTGACCGCTATGCGGCGGCAGCATCCACTCTGTACCGGTTGGGCCAGATGGAGGACGTGAAGACCTTTGACCAGGCGCTGGAGCTGGCGGGCACCGGCAGCGGCATGGCGGCCAACGTGAACTATGTGCTGGGCAACCTCAAGGGCCGGAACGCGCTGAAGATCGCCTACACCTACGGCAGGGATGCGGCAGAGACCCGGTGGGCCAAGAGCCAGCTGGGCGGAAATCTGACGGAACAGAGCCTGACGGGCAGGGGTGAGACCATTTACAAGGGGACCTTGCGCAATGCGAACGACGCTGGAAGCCAGGTGATCGAGCTGAACGCGGCAGCAACCGGCACCACGGCGGTTCTGAAAAACGTGCTGCAGAACGGTGCGGGACAGGCAGACAGCCGGGTGCGGGCCTATGTGGACACGGAGACGGCCCGGATCTTCTTTGGGGACAGTGCACAGGATACGTTCGGCACGGTGCTGCACGAGGACTACCACTGGTACAACGCACTGGACAGCGAGGGAGCAAAGACTTTGCAGGACCATGCCCTGCTGTATCTGGCCAGGAGCAGCGGCTTTGAGACCGTGGACGAGATGATCCGGGAGAAGATGACCGACTATGCCCAGCAGAACCTGACCTATGAGGAAGCTGCCGAGGAGCTGGTGGGCGATGCCTGGCGAGGCATCTTCTCCAATGAATCCGATTTCAAGCGCTGGGTGGAGTTCCAGCGCGGGCAGGCCGAGAAGAACAGCGGCAGGGCCGGAACCATCCGCACCGTGATGAACCGGGTGAAGGAGATGCTGGGCGGCATTGTGAGCCGGGCAAAGGAAGTGCTGACCCTTGACCCCGACAACCGGGCGGCCCTGAAGGCCCAGCGCCTGGCCGAGAACGAGCGCAGAATTTTACAGGACGAATACTTTGCCCACGCTGAAAAAGCGATGGACAACCTGCGCAGTGCAAAAGAAAATGCCGCTGCCCTCAAGACAGAGAGCGCGGCGGAAGGACGCAGTATGCGGTTCCAGCTGCAGGAGGGGGAGGAAACCCTTGAAAAACAGCTGAACCGTAATCTTGGCCGGTTGGAACAGATGACACCGGCGGCTGAAATCACTGGAAAAGAAATTGAGTACGGTGCTACCAGCAAAGAAAATGCTGAAAATATCGTCCGATTCTTTGAATCCATTGGCGGAAAAGTAGAGCGTGATGGATTTGGTGTGGTGGAACTGACCCGCAAGGGAGCCAAGGCAACCGTGCAGCATGGAAACGGCCCGGTGAAGCAGATCGCTGCAGCGGCCATTCCCAACGTAATCCGGTACGGTGAACAAATTGGTTTCGTGGAAAACTGGAAAGGACGGGGGTACAACACTCATACCTTTGTGGCTCCGGTTGTGGTGGACGGTATCAAAATCTATGAGGCTGTTATTGTAAATGAGTATACTGTTCCGAATGCGGCGAGCAAATTCTATGTCCATGAGGTATGTGGTTCTGATGGTAGCCTGCTGACCATTGAGAATGGGAAAATAACAAAAAAAGAAAGCAGCCTTACCACGGTACTCAAAACCGAGCAGGGCGATGAAGCCCCTAAGCTGCTTTCTAAAAACAGTATAGCACAAGAAAATGCCGAAAGCAAGGGAAACAGCGAACCTGTGAAGAAATCGGTGCGGTTCCAGCTGAGTGCTCCGGTGGAGGTGGACAAGAACAAAGACCTTGTGGCCGTGCACAACCTGACCGCCGAAAACCTGCAGGAAGCGCTGGAGCTGGGCGGGATGCCCTCGCCGTCTATTGCGGTTGTGAAAGCCCAGGAAGGTCACACCAAGTATGGCCCCATCTCGCTGGTGTTCAACTCCGATACCATTGACCCCATGGTGAACCGGGCAAACCGTATCTATGGTTCGGATGCCTGGACACCCACCCGGCCCAATGTGGAGTTTGAAGTGAATTACGATGCGATGCGGGACTTTGAAAGCAAGGTGGATTCGGCAAGCAAAGATGCGTTTGAAGGAAAATTTGCGAACAGCGCTGCGTTACAGCGCCTTGGAATTGAAGAGACGAGCAGCTCCGACCGGGCAGAGCTTGCCCAGCGCCTGGAGGAAAACACGGCAGTGCAGCTGGCCTATCTGGAAGCGAAAGGTAAGACTGTGGAGCCGGCGTATAAGACAGAACGGGACCAGTTCGACAGCCTGGGCAATGATACCCTGGAAAAGGTGATCGAACACATTGGCGCGGATGAAATCAAAGCTGCATTCGAGGGTGGTGACTTTGACCAGCTGGATCAGCTGGCAGATAAAGCGGCGGACGCACTGGAAGAAAAGTATACTCACGGACAGCTGGAGGGCCAGAACCGGCGTTGGCAAATGCGCATTGACAAGATGAGGAATGACAACCGTGGACGACTGTATGGGATGCTGGAGCACGCCTACAAAATGCTGACCGATACCAATGCCGGAAAGCAGGCGATGGATGTGGAAGCGACCAGGGAGGCTATCCGGCAGGAAGCTCCGGCAGAAGATGTGAAGAACTGGGTGTATGACCAGTTGGGAAATGTTCTAGGACAGAAGGGAATCCGAAACGGAAAAGACCGTTTTACTCCGGCAGGGATAAAGCGCAGTTTTGCCCAGCTGCACAACAGCTACACGCTGGAAAACCTTGTGGCTGCTATGAATGCTCAGAATGCACGAGGGCAGGATACATGGGGCCTTTCGGCCAGCACCCTGATGAGCACGGCCACGGCGGAGTACCAGAACCTGGACGAAGTGCGGGCGGACAAAGGCCGCTTGCAGCAGATGCCGGAAGAAGAGTACAAGGCGCTGCTGGAAAAGGCAGATGACCAGATCAGCGATATCCTTGACAAGCTGCGGAGAGAGACTACGCCCCATGCAGACAACAGCTTTGAAGAGCGGGAAATCCTGGGCGGCATCCTGATGCAGGCCGCACAGGGAAAACAGACGGCGGCAGCCATTGGAAAGGCCTTTGCAAAAGAGGGGTATACCATTGGCAAGGACACGGCCCAGATGATCCTGAACCTGTACAAGAACGTGGCTGCTATTCCCACCGGGTACTTTGAAGCGAAGCCCCAGCGGGCCGTGGGCTTTGATGAGGTGCGGGCGGCGATTCTGCCCGACAACACCAGCAGCACCCTGATCGACAGCCTGAAAGAGACCGGCATTGACGTGAAGCTCTACAAAGCCGGGGACGATGCCCAGCGCACGGCCCTGCTGAACAAGGTGCCGAACGTCCGTTTCCAGCTGGCCGAACAGGCGGAACGGGACGCGCGGAAGAACACCCAGCGGCAGGCAAGCCGGGCCATTGCGGACAACAGCGCGGCGATGGAGACGCTGGCCCAGATGATGGGTGTGACCCACGGTGTGCGGATCAGCCAGGATTCCATTGACGGGCTGGCGGTGCGGTGGACAAAGGCCAACGGCAGCAGGGCCGACCGGACGAAGATTGCCGGAGAGACCCGGGCGCTGGTGGAGTACATGACGGCGGACGGGGCCAGCATGAGCAAGGCCAGCGCGCTGTCTGAGACCATTGCGGATGAGATTCTGAGTGGGGCCACCTACCGGAATACCGAGCTGTGGGACGAGTACCCGGAATACCACGACCTGAGCTACACGGTGAACAAGGACGGCCCGGCCAAGGCGGAGCTGGTGAAGCGGTACGGGACGTGGAGCGAAGCGGTGGCGGAGGCCCGGAAGCACGGCGTGAAGCTGCGGCAGGCAGAAGGCGTGCGGGACGGCAACCCGGCGGAAGTGTATGAATCCATCGTCAACGACACCCGGGCCATGGGCGGCACCAAGGAAGGGGCAGCGGCCTTGTTCCGGGGCGCGGCCCAGGAGGCAGGCGTGGACGGCGCGGCCAGCATGGAGAGCACCGAGTGGCTGGATGTGCTGATGAACGTGCACGATGCCATCAAGCCCAGGATGATGAGCCGCTTTGCAGATGCTGCCGAGTACGAGGATGCCAAAGTGGAGCTGGCCGACCGGATGCTGGGTGATATCCTGAACGTGCCGGAGATGACCGATGCACAGGCCATCTTTGATGGGTTCCAGCGCTGGCAGCGCCAGGCTGTGGCTGCTGCCGTGGGCGAGGAGAACGCGGAGCAGGCGCTGAAGGATCTGCGGAAGGTGCAGAAGGAGCAGAACCGGGAGTTCAACCGGAGGATGTATGAGAACAGCCGGAACGGAAGCCGAGATGAAGCACTGCGGCAGTGGACAGAGCAGCAGAAGCGGAATGAAAAAGCAGAAAAGCTGCTGGATCAGAATCTGGATACGCTGGGGCTGGACATCACCAACTACGGCGACATGGCCGAAAAGCTGGACGTGCTGAAGGAAGCCTACGAACGGGAGTGGAAGGCCGAAAAGAAGCGACTGAAGGAAGAACGCCAGCAGATGCTGGACGAGATCCGGCTGGAAAACAAACAGTTGAAGCGGGAGAACTGGAACCTTTCGCACCAGGTGGCAGGAGAACAGCGCCGGGCTGACAGAGCTGAGTGGCAGCTGATCCATCAGGAAAACGAACTGCTGGAATGGGAGCAGGAAAACCAGCGCAAAGCTCAGGAGTGGCAGGAAAAGCAGGCGGAGCGAAACGCAATCGCCATCACTGCAGCCCAGCAGCAGCGGGACGAGGACATTGCCATTGCAAAGAAGCTGGCTGAGAAGCGGGTACAGAAAGCTCGGGACGGCCGGCAGAAGGACGAGCTGCGGCGGGGCATCCGGGCCAATGCTGCCCAGCTGAACCAGATGATCCTGCGGCCCAGCAAGGACCGGTATGTGCAGCCCCACCTGATCCAGCAGGCGGCAGAGGTGGCAAAGCTGGCGGATATGACCCTGCTGAACGACCACGCCGTGGCCAGGCTGACGGCCCTGCGCACCAGCATCATGCAGTCGATGGGAGCCGAGAACAGCTCCAACGGCATCAGCGAGGACTGGAAGCTGAGCAAGGTGCCGGAGCTCATCGACGCGCTGCAGGCTGACCTGAATGCCAGCAAGCAGGCCCAGCTTGACCGGCTGAACCAGCAGCTGACAGAGGCCGAGGCACTGCCGGACAGCGAAAAGGCCGAGATGCTGCGTGACCGGCTGAGAAAGCGGATCCGGGAGACCGAGAACCGCACCTATCTGCCCATGACGGTGGACCAGATGCGGATGCTGAAAGCCATTACCACCAGCACACTGCATGTAATCCGGACGGCAAACAAGACCCTGAGCTTGCAGAAAGCCGAAGCGGTGGACAAGATCGCCAACGAGGCGGCTGCAGAGGTGCGCCAGAGCAAGGGCAACGATGGAAAGCTGCGGAGCGCCCTGACCAGGTACAACCTGGACATGCTGGGGGCTGGCCGTGTGTTCCGGATGCTGGGCGGCTACGCAAAGAACAGCCAGATGGAGAAGCTGGGCACCATGCTGAATGACGGCCAGCGGGAACAGACCCGGATCACTGTGGAGGGAACGAAGCTCTTTGACAATGTGACGGGCAAGGCGAACCTGAGACAGATGGAAAAATTCGCCGGTCCGGGCGCGGAGCTGGTGGACATTGGCCTGAAGGACAGCAAGGGTCGGGCTGCACCGTTGACCCACGCCCAGCTGTGCAGCCTGTACATGCACCTGCAGAACGCCGACAGCCGGGAGCACCTGCTGAACGGTGGCCTGACGATCCCGGATGCGGAGGAGTACAACAGGGGCGACATTGAGAAGGCTTACCAGAAAGGCCAGACCGTGAAGATCGGGATGCTGAAGGACAGCGCGGGAAACCCCATGGCCGACACCGTGATCCAGGCCGTGGAGAAGGCCATGACCGACTACGACCGGGCCTGGTGCGAGGACATGAAGAATTTCTTCGGCAGCTACACCACGAACCTGATCAACGAGACAAGCATGAAGCTGCTGGGTTACCAGCGGGCCACCGTGAAAAACTATTACCCCATTGCGGTGGACAAGACGGCGCTGGCGACCCAGATCGAGGGCGTGAAACTGGATGCCACCATTGAGGGCCGGGGCTTCCTGAAGAACCGTGTCAAGAGCCAGATGCCCATCCTGCTGGAGGAGTGCAGCAGCGTGGTGCAGCGGAGCCTGCGGGACACGGCAGCCTACGCCGGACTGGCGGCACCCATCCGGGATGTGCAGAAGGTGCTGAACAGTAGCATTGAGACCGAGGACGGCATCAAGATGCTGAAAAATGGTATCCTGAAAGAGCAGTGGGGCCAGAGCGCGACGAACTACATCGATGACCTGCTGACCGACCTGCAGACCACGCAAAGAAAGCGCTCGACCACAATGACCAAAGTGCTGGACAGGTTGCGCGGCAACTATGCGGGCGCGATCCTGACGCTGAACCCGGGCGTGGCCATTGCCCAGGCAGCATCTCTGCCAACGGCGGGCGCGGTACTGGGTGCGGATACCATGGCGGCGGTGGTGCCGTTTGTGAAGAACCTCTCCGGCAAGCAGCGGGCAGCGCTGGAACAGGAAATTGCCCAGCATGGGGATGTGCTGCTGCGATACCGACTGCGGGGAAGCCAGCGCGGTGAGCTTGCCAGCATTGGCGTGAGCCAGGGCGCGGCAGAAAAGGCCATGGACAAGCTGCCAAAGTGGGTGACCGGCTGGATCAACAGCATGGACGAGATCACGGTGGCGGCACTGTGGGAAGGCTCCAAGCGGTATGTGGAGCACCATACCAATGAGTTTGCAGAGGGTGCAGCCACGAAAGGAAGCGAAGCCTACTGGGAAGCCGTGAACAAGATGTATCAGCGGGTCATTGAGGAGACCCAGCCCAACTACACCACCATGCAGCGGGCGGGAATCCAGCGAAATCCGGATCAAATGACCAAGACCCTGACCATGTTCACGACCCAGCGTTTCCAGAACTACGGCATTATGGCCGATGCGGTGATGGACTACAACGCCCAGAAGGCACGGGACAAGGCTGCACACAGCAGCGAGACGGCAGAAGAAGTGAAGCGGGCCGGAAAGAACCTGAACCGGGCCATTGTGAGCCAGATCACCCAGACTGCTGTGTTTGCACTGATGAAGATCGGTGCGGACTTCCTGCTGCACCGGTGGGACAGAGAGCAGGACGAGAACGGAGATGTGACCGCAGCCAGCGTGAGTAAGCGATTCCTGAATCTGTACACGGAAAGCTTTGCGGGCAACTTCCTGTATGGCAGCGAGCTGTACAGCGCTGTGGGAAATGCAGTGAACGGTACGGATTACGATGTGGTGAGTGCAACCAACATCAGCGCTGTGAATGATCTTTTTGCAGCAGTAACGAAGTTTTCCAGCCTTGTCCGGCAGGACACCGGTGACATGACGGAGGAACAGCTGGAAGCGTATCACCAGAAACTGCGAAAGGCAGGCGTTAACCTGATGCAGTACGGGTTTGAAATTGCGGGTGTGCCTATGGGGAACGCCCGGAAAATGCTGGATGCCTTTGATGCCTATGTGGAAGATGCACGAGGCATTGCAAGCGGAAGCGGCTTTTCGTTCAGCTCGACCCCGACGAGCGCCACCGGGCAGTATGACCGGCTGTACAACGCCATTGCCGAGGGGGACACGGACAACGCCAGCGGTGCTATGGCGAAGCTGGAAGCCATGGGCAAGGACGAAAAGACCATTGCCAGCCAGCTGAAGAACCGGCTGAAGAAATACAGCCCGGAGGTGGAGCAGGCTGCACAGGCCCGGAACGAGGGAAAAGACAGCCAGCGCCAGGAGCTGACAAAGCAGCTTGTGCGGGAAATGTACGAGACCCTGGGCATCCGGGAGGGTGTGAAAGCTGACGCGGAAAAGCGGACATGGGTGATCGACCTTGTGACCGAAGCCATTGAAAGCAAGGCCGAGGAGCTGTACAAGGGCGGCACCGAGGGCAGCGTGTACGATGACCTGACTGAAGCGGTGGACACCGGCAGGACCAGCGACGTGCAGGATGAGATCCGGCGGCTGCGGACGGCGGGCAAGGAGGACGGCAGCATCAAGACGAAGATCACGGCGGCGGTGAAGGAAGAGTATCTGGCGGGCAACGACCACGACCGGGAGAAGCTGGAGAAGCTGCTGACGAGCCTGACCAAAGAGGACGGGACGGCTATGTATGAGGAAAAGAACTTTGCCCAGTGGGTGAAGGACGCGGCAAAGAAGGAGGAACAGGCAAAAAACAGCAAGGATGAGTGGGCAGGGGTGAGGTGAACCTCTCAGTCACGCTTTGCGTGACAGCTCCCCTAGTAGGGGAGCCAAGTTCACGTTGCTGCTCTTTTTGGGGGAGCCCTGCTTAGAAGAAAGGGAGACCGTTCACCCCGAACGGTCTCCCTTTTTTTTGTATGTCCGGGGTA
>OHEX01000630.1_pt1 | contig 16096 bp, 12 predicted proteins | sample 1567361 | NCBI WGS metagenome assembly OHEX01 (sample SAMEA3879585, study PRJEB24766) | human gut metagenome | biome: human-associated habitat; feature: feces | place: USA | collected 1985/1987 | reverse complement strand
GTGTAATGACGGACGTGTGGTTCCGCTGGAGATGCGTGAAGAGATATTTAAACCATTCGTTCAATACAAAGCCGGAGTGCTGCATTCTGTTTCCGGTACGGGTATAGGATTGCCTTTGGCGCGTTCGCTTGCCGAACTTCATGGAGGGACTTTGTGTATGGTAGATTCCATGGAAAGCAATCAGTTTTTGCTTTCGCTTCCGATAAAACATGCCCATACAATACAGACAAAAGAGCAAGTTGTGCCTGAAGAATCTTTTGAAAGTCAGGAGGCTAAAGAAGAAGTTGATTCGCAAAATCGTTATACGTTACTTGTTGTAGAGGATAGTTTGGAAATGCAGGCGTTCATTGTAAAACAATTATCGGCGAAATACCGGGTTTTGACAGCCTTAAATGGTGTGGAAGCCTTGAAAGTATTGGAAGAACACACTGTCAATCTGGTTATTTCGGATGTCATGATGCCTGAAATGGATGGACTGGAATTATGCGAGCATTTAAAATCTGCGGTTGATTATAGCCATATTCCTGTTATTTTATTGACAGCTAAGACCACCCTTCAGGCTAAGATCGAAGGTATGAAGCTTGGGGCGGATGTCTATATAGAGAAACCTTTTTCTGTGGAATATCTTAAGCCACAACAGTGAACTGGACAGCATTACCATGAAAAGTCTGGAGAAGCTGTCGATAAGGGATATCATCCAGAATGGCAAGATCCGTCCGGTATGTATCGATACGAATATGGAAGAACTGTTGGGACAGGCGCAGATGCAGAACTTTGTACCGGTGATCGATGATAGAAATGTATTCATCGGAATTATTACCAGAAGCGAGATCATCAAATATTTTATTAAAAAACAGATTGAAGTAGCAGAAAAGCAGCTATAATTCGTTAAATAAGAGAAAGGTGTGTAGAATCATGAAAAAGTTGGAAGAATATGTAAAGAGCATTCCCGATTTCCCGGAGAAGGGTATCATTTTCCGTGATGTCACAAGTGTACTGCAGGATGCGGACGGACTGCACCTGGCGATCGATACCATGCAGGAGAAGATCAAGGATCTGGATTATGATGTGGTAGTAGGTCCCGAGTCCCGCGGATTTATCTTCGGAACACCGATCGCATACAATAATCATAAGCCCTTTGTATTGATCCGTAAAAAGGGAAAGCTTCCCAGAGAGACCGTATCTGCCACGTATGATCTGGAATATGGTTCCGCTACCATCGAGATGCACAAGGACAGTATCAAGCCCGGTCAGAAAGTTCTGATCGTGGATGACCTGATCGCTACCGGAGGTACCACCGAGGCTATGATCAAACTGATCGAGTCTCTGGGTGGTGAAGTAGCCGGCGTGGTAGTGCTGATCGAACTGGCAGGACTGAAGGGTCGTGAGCGCATTAGCAAATATCGTCTGGAGTCAGCCATCTGCTACGAGGGAAAATAAGACATCGATAAAAATAATATGGAGCTGTTTCGTCTATGACAGAAGAGAAGAACGAAGTCATTTTTGATGATGACAAGATAAGTAAATCAGAAGAATTCGTGAATCCGGATGAATTATATCAGGAGCTTATTCAATGTGTGCAAAAATATCATCCCAGTGATGATATTTCCATGATCGAGAAAGCCTATAAGGTTGCCAGCGAGGCTCACAAAAATCAGTTCCGGAAGTCCGGAGAGCCTTACATCATCCATCCGTTGAATGTGGCAATCATTCTGGCGGATCTGAAGCTGGATAAAGAGACCATCGTGGCAGGTATCCTGCACGATGTGGTGGAAGATACCGTGATGACGGAAGAGGATCTTAGGAGAGAATTCGGTGATGATGTAGCACTTCTGGTAGACGGAGTGACCAAACTGGAGAAAATTCCGCTGTCCGGCAGCAACGGAGAACAGTCAGATGCCAAGTTGGAGATGCAGGCAGAGAATCTGCGTAAGATGTTCCTCGCCATGGCGAAGGATATCCGCGTCATTATGATCAAACTGGCGGATCGTCTGCACAATATGCGCACGTTGAAGTACAAGACGCCGGAGAGCCAGCAGAGGATTGCCAAGGAGACGCTGGAGATTTATTGCCCCATCGCCCAGAGACTTGGTATCAGCAAACTGAAGATCGAACTGGATGACTTGTCCCTGAAGTATCTGGAGCCGGATATCTATTATGATCTGGTGGATAAGATCGCTGTCCGTAAGAGCGTCCGTGAAAAATATATCCAGGGTATTGTGGATGAAGTCAGTGAACATATTAAGAATGCCGGCATTGAAGCCAAAGTCGATGGCCGTGTAAAGCATTTTTTCAGTATTTATAAGAAGATGAAGAACCAGCACAAGACGCTGGATCAGATCTATGATCTCTTCGCGGTGCGTATCATCGTGGAGACGGTGAAGGACTGTTATGCGGCACTGGGTGTGATCCATGAAATGTATAAACCCATTCCGGGGCGCTTCAAGGATTATATTGCCATGCCCAAAGCAAATATGTACCAGTCCCTGCATACGACGCTGATCGGCCCGAACGGACAGCCATTTGAAATTCAGATCCGCACATTTGAGATGCACAAGACTGCGGAATATGGTATTGCTGCACACTGGAAATACAAAGAATCATCCGATGGTAAAGTACCTGTTGATAAGAGAGAAGAAGAGAAACTGAACTGGCTGCGTCAGATTCTGGAATGGCAGAAAGATATGTCTGACAACAGAGAATTTATGAGTCTTCTTAAGAATGACTTAGATCTTTTTGCAGACAGTGTTTATTGTTTCACACCGCAGGGAGATGTCAAGAACCTGCCAAATGGATCTACACCGATTGATTTTGCCTACAGTGTACACAGTGCTGTTGGTAACCGTATGGTTGGGGCGCGTGTCAATGGTAAACTGGTTCCAATTGAGTATCAGATCAAAAATGGGGACCGTATTGAGATCATTACTTCACAGAATTCACAGGGACCGAGCCGTGACTGGCTGAATCTTGTCAAGAGCACACAGGCAAAGAATAAGATCAATCAGTGGTTCAAGAAAGAACTGAAAGAAGATAACATCCTGAAAGGCAAAGACATGCTGACACAGTATGCCAAGTCCAAAGGATATAAACTTGGAATCTATACAAAACCGCAGTTCCTGGAATCCGTTATGCGTAAATATGGATTCCGTGACTGGGATTCTGTACTGGCTGCAATCGGCCATGGTGGTCTGAAAGAAGGACAGGTCTTCAATAAGCTGATGGAAGCTTATGATAAAGAAAATCAGAAGAATCTTACAGACGAGCAGGTATTGGAGGCTACTGGGGAAGCACAGGAGAAACTGCATGTTACCAAAAACAAAGGTGGTATCGTTGTAAAAGGTATCCATGATGTTGCAGTTCGTTTTTCAAAGTGCTGCAGTCCGATCCCTGGAGACGAAATCGTTGGATTTGTTACAAGGGGACGGGGAATTACCATTCATCGTACAGATTGTGTGAATGTGCTGAATATGTCGGAAATGGATCGATCCCGTCTGATCGAAGCTGAATGGCAGCCAACGGACAATAAAGGTTCTGAGAAATATATGGCTGAGATTCAGGTCTATGCAAATAACCGTACTGGTCTTCTGGTGGATCTTTCCAAAATCTTTACAGAGAGAAAGATTGATATGAGAAGCATTAACAGCCGTACAAGCAAGCAGGAAAAGGCGACGATTTCAATCAGCTTTGAGATTGGAAGCAAAGAAGAGCTTTCATCACTTGTTGCCAAGATACGTCAGGTAGAAAGTGTGATCGACGTAGAACGTACAACCGGTTGATTTAGATGAGGATAATAGTATGAAAAGACTGGATTTACAGAAATGTATTGTTGGAAGTGTGTTTACGAACTGTTACTTCCTGAAAAATAAAGAAACAGAAGAAATGCTGATCGTTGATCCGGGCGATAATGCCGACAGAATCGAACAGAAGGTTCTTGAAATGCAGGGCAGACCGGTTGCAATTCTTCTGACACATGGTCATTTTGACCATATTCTTGCAGCAGAAGAAATCAAAAAGAAATATAATATTCCAATTTATGCATGTGCCAAAGAAGAAAAGACGCTGCAGGATCCAAGAATCAATCTGACAGCATTTCACATGAGCAGCTATACATTGAAGGCGGATGTCTATCTTAAGGATCTTCAGGTTGTGGAACTGGCAGGTTTTTCGATTCAGATGATCGAGACTCCCGGACATACGTTAGGAAGCTGTTGCTATTATTTGAAAGATGAAGGAGTTTTGTTCAGCGGAGATACTGTTTTCTGTGGGTCGGTGGGAAGAACTGATTTTCCGGAGGGAAGCACCGCGGCAATTGTAAACAGTCTGCACAGACTGCTGGAAGCACTTCCGGATGATACGGAAGTTTATCCGGGACATGATACGTCAACAACGATTGGTTATGAAAAGAGGTATAATCCATTTGTATAAGATTGGTATTCTGTTTCAGGACAGAGAGTTTGAACACGATATATATGAACTGATCCGTGCGTTTTATCCGGGAAGTGAGATCTGTTCTTTCTATGAAGAAGAGGAAGCGGGCTGTGATCTTTATTTTCGGATTGAAAAGCAGGGTGATTCCTGTGTGATCCGGTATGAGGACCATGAGAATAAAGGCGTGACAAGTGCAGAGTTTATAGAAGGGCAGTCTTCGGATGCCCTTATTTCTTGTGTGGATGCTGATGACAGTGAGGCAAAAGAACGTGCACATGCGATTCGTAAGGAGCGTAAGGATATTGTTAAGATTGCACTGTACAAGTTATTAGTAAAGCTGACGGGGAAAACACTTCCGTGGGGAAACCTGACAGGTATCCGGCCGGCGAAACTTGCAATGGGACTGATTGAATCTGGTATGAAGAATACGGAAGCGGCACAGGAAATGAGAGAGCGCTATATGGTGAGTCCGCAGAAAACAGCACTTGCGATCACAATAGCGAACAGAGAAAGAGAGATTCTCAAAGATATTGATTATGAAAATGGTTACAGTCTGTATGTGGGAATCCCGTTCTGCCCGAGTATATGTCTTTACTGTTCTTTCAGTTCCTATCCATTGAAACAGTGGAAGAACCGTGTGAACCAGTATCTGGAAGCACTTTGCAAAGAGATAAAAGAAGTTGCTGCAATCATGAAAGCAAAAGGCAGAAAACTGGATACGGTTTATATTGGAGGAGGTACACCGACAACGCTGGAACCGGAGCAGCTGAAAGTCCTTCTGGATGCACTGATGGAGAATTTTTGCTGCGAGAATCTTGCAGAATTTACGATTGAAGCAGGAAGACCGGACAGTATTACCAGAGAAAAGCTGATGATGATCCGCAATTATCCGATTACAAGGATTTCTGTAAATCCACAGACGATGAATCAGGAAACGCTGGATATTATTGGAAGACGTCATACAGTAGAGGAAACAAAGCAGGCATTTATGCTTGCAAGAGAGTGTGGTTTTGACAACATCAATATGGATCTGATCGTTGGTCTGCCTGGAGAAGATAAGATAATGGTAGAAAACACATTGAATGAAGTGAAAGCACTTGCACCAGACAGCATAACCGTACATTCCCTTGCTGTTAAGAGGGCAGCACGACTGAATATTTTTAAAGATAAATATCAGGAAATGACTTTTGAGAACAACCAGGAGATCATGGACATGACCATGAAAGCAGCCTACGAAATGGAAATGGGCCCTTATTATCTGTACAGACAGAAAAATATGAAGGGAAATTTTGAGAATGTTGGCTATGCAAAGGTTGACAAAGCCGGGATTTACAATATACTAATTATGGAGGAAAAACAGCCGATCATCGCTTTGGGGGCCGGCGGTTCTTCCAAGCTTGTCTTTGATCAGGGCAAACGTATTGAACGTGTGGAAAATGTCAAAGATGTTACAAATTACATTGACCGTATTGATGAAATGATAGAACGAAAACGCAAAGGAATCAATACCTGGTTATGACAGCAGGAGGTGGACGTATTGCAGACAGCAGAGAAAGAGCCGGGACAGGCGGAAATATTCAAGTCTGGTGACAGATTGCTGGATTTTGATCTTTCTGAGGAACTGAATCATGGAATTGCTGTCAGTAATCTTGCGTATGCTGTAGCTGCCGAACTGGGGCAGGACGAGGAGTTCTGTTATCAGATGGCGATTGCCGGAATGCTCCATGATATTGGGAAGCTGAAGCTTACCGGCTATATCAACGGACAGGAAAATGATCCCCTTCTGATAGAAGAACTGAAGTATGTCCGTATGCATTCTTCGCTGGGATATGAAGAACTGAAGGATCAGGGGTATTCAGAGCTGGTACTTCAGAGTGTTTTGTATCATCATGAAAATTATGATGGCAGCGGCTATCCGTCGAATCTCAGAGGGGACAGCATTCCGCTTGGGGCCAGAATTTTGCGTGTCTGCGATGTTTATGCGGCACTGAGCTCAGACAGACCTTACAGAAGAGCGTTTGATGTCAGTACAGTAATAGAGCTTATGATCGATGAGATCAAAAATTTTGATATGGAAGTTTTTCTTGCATTTCAGAGAGTTGTACACAATAACAAATAACAGGAGGACAGTATGGCGTTAAAGAAGAAACCGGTTACCGGTATGAAAGACATTTTACCAAAAGAGATGGAAATTCGTAATTATGTGATGAACATGATTCGTGAAACATATGGAAAATTTGGATTTTCTGCAATTGAGACACCATGTGTGGAACATATCGAAAATCTCAGCAGCAAACAGGGTGGAGAGAATGAGAAACTGATCTTCAAGATTCTGAAACGAGGAGAAAAATTGAAACTGGATACAGCAGAGTGTGAGGCTGATCTGGTTGATTCAGGCCTTCGTTATGATCTGACTGTACCGCTTTCCAGATATTATTCCAACAATGCAGGACAGCTTCCGACTCCGTTTAAGGCACTTCAGATGGGCAATGTCTGGAGAGCGGACCGTCCGCAGAGAGGCCGTTTCCGCCAGTTTATGCAGTGTGATATTGATATTCTTGGTGAGCCTACTTATCTTGCAGAAATTGAACTTGTCATGGCAACAACGACATTGCTTGGCAAACTGGATTTCCATAATTTCACGATCCGTATCAATGACCGAAAAATCCTGAAAGCTATGGCACAGTACAGTGGATTTCCGGAAGGTAGCTTTGATACAGTTTTCATCATTCTGGACAAGATGGACAAGATTGGTCTGGAAGGTGTAGCTGAAGAACTGGAAAAAGAAGGTTTCAGCAAAGACAGTATTGATATCTATCTTGGTATGTTCAAAGAAATTACAACTGATATTGAAGGCGTACGTTACTGCAAAGAAAAACTGAGTGATGTTCTGGATCCGAAAGTAGCAGAAGATCTTGAGACCATCATCACAGCAGTTGATTCTGTGAAAAATGCAGACTTTAAGATTTCCTTTGATCCGACTCTGGTTCGTGGAATGTCTTACTACACAGGTCCGATCTTTGAGATCGCAATGGATGAGTTTGGCGGTTCTGTTGGTGGCGGCGGACGTTATGATGAGATGATCGGTAAATTCACCGGACAGAATACATCTGCATGCGGATTTTCCATTGGATTTGAGAGAATCGTTATGCTGCTTCTGGAGAGAGGGTATGAAATCCCGACAAATGCAGCTAAGAAAGCATATCTGATCGAGAAGAACATGCCGGCTGATAAACTTCTTCCGATTCTGAAACAGGCAGAAGAAGAACGTAGGAATGGTGTTCAGGTCAACATTTCTATCATGAAGAAAAATAAGAAATTCCAGAAGGAACAGATGACAGCGGAAGGATATACAGAATTTGTAGAATTCTTTAATAAATAAGTGCTTCAAAAAGGAGAAAAATCATGGCTGAAAGTATGAAAGGTCTGCACAGGACATGCCGATGTGCAGAAGTAACAAAGGATATGGTCGGCAGCAAAGTAACCCTGATGGGATGGGTGCAGAAGGCACGTAACAAAGGAGGTCTTGTCTTTGTTGATCTTCGTGACCGTTCCGGTATCATGCAGGTGATCTTTGAAAATGGCAGCATTGACCAGGAAGGTTTTGAAAAAGCAGGCAAACTGAGAAGTGAGTTTGTAATCGCAGTTACCGGTACAGTTGAGAATCGCGGTGGTGCTGTAAATGAAAATCTTGCTACAGGTGCACTGGAACTCCGTGCAGAATCTTTAAGAATTCTCGCAGAGTCTGAGGTTCCGCCTTTCCCGATCGAAGAGAACAGCAAGACAAAAGATGAAATTCGTCTGAAATACCGTTACCTTGATCTGAGAAGACCGGACCTTCAGAGAAATTTGATGATGAAGAGCAAAGTAATGATGCTTACCCGTAAATTCTTTACAGATGAAGGATTCCTGGAAGTTGAGACACCAATGCTTGGTAAGAGTACACCGGAAGGTGCGAGAGATTATCTTGTTCCGTCCAGAATTCACCCAGGTTCTTTCTACGGCCTTCCACAGTCTCCGCAGCTGTACAAACAGCTTCTGATGTGCTCCGGATATGACCGTTACATTCAGATCGCACGTTGTTTCCGTGATGAGGACCTTCGTGCAGATCGTCAGCCGGAATTTACACAGATCGATATGGAGCTTTCCTTTGTAGACGTAGACGATGTTATCGATGTAAATGAGCGATTCCTTGCTTATCTGTTTAAAGAAGTTCTGGATGTGGATGTCAAGCTTCCAATTCAGAGAATTACATGGCAGGAAGCTATGGACCGTTTCGGTTCTGACAAACCGGATATGCGTTTTGGTATGGAACTGCATGATGTAAGTGAAGTAGTGAAAGATTGCGGATTCGTAGTATTCAAGAATGCACTGGAGGCTGGTGGAAGTGTCCGTGGTATCAATGCAGAAGGCCAGGGAAGCATGCCTCGTAAGAAGATTGACAAGCTTGTTGATTTCGCCAAGACTTATGGTGCAAAAGGTCTTGCTTACATCGCTATTGCAGAAGATGGTACACGCAAATCTTCCTTTGCTAAATTCATGACAGAGGAAGAGATGGATGCTCTGGTTCGGGCGATGGAAGGTAAACCGGGAGATCTGCTTCTCTTTGCAGCAGACAAGAACAAAGTCGTATATGATGTTCTTGGTGCTCTTCGTGTAGAACTTGCAAAACAGATGGATCTTCTTGACAAAAACGAATATCGCTTCGTATGGGTAACAGAGTTCCCGCTTCTTGAGTGGAGTGAAGAAGAAAACCGCTATACAGCAATGCACCATCCATTTACGATGTTGATGGAAGAGGATATCCCACTGATCGAGAGTGGAGATCTTGGAAAAATCCGTGCAAAAGCTTATGATATCGTATTGAATGGTAATGAGATCGGTGGAGGTAGTGTTCGAATCCATCAGAATGATATTCAGGAAAAAATGTTTGAGATGCTTGGATTTACGAAAGATGCAGCTTACAAACAGTTTGGTTTCCTTCTGAATGCATTCAAATATGGAGTTCCGCCTCACGCTGGACTGGCATATGGACTTGACCGTCTGGTTATGCTGATGGCAAAAGTTGACAGTATTCGTGATGTCATTGCATTCCCGAAAGTAAAAGATGCCTCCTGTCTGATGACAGAATCACCGAGTGTGGTAAGCGAACAGCAGCTTGAGGAACTTGGGCTTGAAACAGCTAAAGAAGAAACAACAGAAGAATAAGAGCAGCAAATAGGCTGCAGATATAAAAGAAAACGGCTGTCCCGGATGTGGGACGGCCGTTTTGAAGTATAAAAATTAGTTTTGTTCAGAGGAATCAGCGGTATCGTTTGCTTCTTCGGATACCGGAGTACTGCTGAGCGTTCCGAAAATGGCATTTCCGATTGCAGCATTGCTGTCCTGGAGTTTCCAGGAAACACCATCATTGGTAAGATGGAAAACAGCAGCAGTCTGTACAGTCGCTGTATTTGATTTGATTTTTGACAGAAGCAGCTGCATGGATTTTTCATAACGTTTGACAGAACCATCAATTACAGCATCGGCAGAACTCAGATAAGTATCCAGTTCATTCTGATAGGCAGTAAGGATCGCATTGCTGTCAAAGGTAGTGATCTTAGTCTGAATGACAGCATTGTAGCTTTCTTCGTCACAGCTGGAAATATTGAAATCAAAAGTAGAGTGAAAAAGCTCCACCAGTGCGGCAGCAATAGAATTCTTGTCTGTATCGGAAGTATTGAACAGGCTTTCGATTCCAAGATAATTGCCCATTTGTTCTGTATTCATTGTTTTAAGGGTATTCAGATAGACGGTCAGGGTTTCCTCAGGTGAGAGGAGGTTGTTATCAGACAGATAAGTCATCAGACCGCCGACAAGATTGTTCTCCAGGGAGTGTGAACGTATGATCTCCCATTCGTCTTTGTCATCATTACTTCCCTTATTACAAAGTTCCACAGTACATTCTCGTTCTACGGTAGCATAATTGTTATTGCTGAGGAGTTGATCCAGCAGGAGATAACGTTCTTCCATGGAATCTGTGTTTTTTTCTGTAGCCTGTTCTTCGCTGTCAGCCGCTTTGAGAATTGCATTTTTCAGAGAAGCTTCGCCGTAATCTTTGGCAAGAGAGGCTGCATCTATTGTGGATAAGCGCAGGGAAGCTGTGGCTTCTTTTTTATCGTTGTCGACGTTTACACTCAGAATTTCGTAATCAAAATTCTGGAAGAAGAGAGAAAAGACTTCTTTTACTTCATTTGAGAGTTTGATCTCTTTGGTAGCGTCGGGAAAAAGTTCTTTGTAGGATACATATTTCTGGGTCGTATCAGAGTCCAGATTTTTCAATAGATCCAGTTCATTTGTGATAACTGCCTGTACATCTGTCTTATCCACGTGGGAACAGCCGGTCAAACATATGACAGCCAGGATAATCAGCAGAAATGGCATCAGACCTTTTGCGATCTTCATAGGTATCTTTCCTTTCAAAAATAATCCTTTATATTTTATCAGATAAGCATGGAAAAGTCAAAAAATGGTAATTTTATGCTGTTTTGGAAGACATTTATGAAAATATTGTGAAAACCGGGATGATTTTGTACAGCTCTTTCATTTTCAGGTGTAATCTGATATGATATATAAGTTAAAAAGTGATTTTTACAAAGTAAACACATGAATAGTGTATCATTAAGTCAGTAATGTCTGGACTGATAGGAGGAAACACAGATTTATGAAAAAACGTATTTTAATCCTTCTCGGGATATTGATAATTGGTGGCGGCGCTGCTGCAGGAGTATGTTGGAAAATGGGCGTATTTGGGCAGCAGGAGACAAGTGGAGATTCTGTATATGTAACCAAAATAAGCGACCTTACCGGACAGACATCAGGAGTTTCCAACCGCTATGCAGGAGTAGTTGAGCCTCAGGAGACTGTTTCTGTAGAACTGGAGAGTGGACGGACAGTAAAAGAAGTCCAGGTTAAGACCGGTGATCAGGTCAAGAAAGGGCAGCTTTTGTTTGAATATGATCTGAGCAGCATTCAGGAGAGTCTGGAAGAAGCACAGCTTGACCTTGACCGCCTGAAAAATGAGGCAAGCAGTCTGAACGAGCGGATTGCCACGCTTGAAAAAGAAAAGAAAAAAGCAAGTCAGGATAATCAGCTTTCTTATACGATTGAGATTGAGACAAACAAAATGAATCTCAAGAAAAATGAATACAGTCAGAAAAGCAAGCAGGCTGAGATTGACAAACTCCAAAGTGCGACCGGCAATACAGAAGTCCGGAGTTCAATTGATGGTGTTATCCAGAAAATCGATACATCGAAGCTGACAACAGAGGATAACAGCAGCGTGGATGATACAGATTCAGGAGATTCTTCTCAGTCTGATGATAGCAGCAGCGGGGGCAGCAATGCATTTATTACAATTCTGAGTACAGGTGCTTACCGTATAAAAGGTACAGTCAATGAATTAAATGTAAACAGCATTGTTGAGGGCGAACCGGTAATCATTCGATCTCGTGTGGATGACAGTCAGACCTGGAAGGGAACCATGGGAACGATTGATAAGGACAGTGCATCTTCCGGCAATAATAACAATTCTTTTTACGGAATGACGGACAGCAGTGATTCTCAGACGAGTACCAGTACTTATCCGTTTTATGTAAATCTCGATTCGTCAGACGGGCTGATGCTTGGCCAGCATGTTTATATTGAGATGGATGAAGGACAGGAAAGTCAAAAGACAGGAATCTGGTTAAGTGAGGTTTATATTGTTGATGCAGATACAGACAGTCCGTATGTGTGGGCAGCAGATAAGAAGGGCAAACTGGAGAAACGTAGTGTGATTCTGGGACAGCATGATGAAGAACTTGGAGAATATGAGATTGCAGATGGTCTTTCCAAGGATGACTGTATAGCATATCCGTCTGATATACTTGAGGAGGGAATGTCTACGACGACTAATATAGAAGATGCAATGGATACAGGCAACATAGATATGCAGCCGCTGGATGATAGCAGCTTCAGTGAAGATCCTCTTCCGGATACGGCTGATACAGAGGGTGTCAGTGAATATGAAATGAGCGATGACGGAACCGTTGTTGATGATCCGGAAGCAGTTGATGACAGCATTGTGGATGACAGTTCATCGGATGAATCAATGGATATGACAGACGGAAGTTCCGATTCAGGCGAGATACTGGATGATAATCTTATGCCGGTAGAGGAGGATACGGAGGAAGCACAATGATTTTGGAATTAAAGGGAATCTTTAAGAACTATCAGCAGGGAAAGATGAGTGTGCCGGTTCTGAAGGACGTTAATTTTTCCATGGAAGAGGGAGAATATGTGGCAATCATGGGACCATCCGGATCAGGAAAAACAACACTCATGAATATTATAGGATGCCTGGATAAGCCGACAGAAGGGAAATTTTTTCTGGATGGACAGGATATTCTCAACTGTTCAGAAAATGATATGTCAGATATCCGACTTAATAAGATCGGATTTGTATTTCAGAGTTTCCACCTTCTTCCAAGACAGTCTGCGCTTGCTAACGTAGAACTTCCATTGAATTATGCCAAAGTCCCGAAGAAAGAAAGACGGGAGCGGGCAATGAAGGCACTGGAAAGAGTAGGACTTGCTGATCGTGTAGACTTTCAGCCGAACCAGCTTTCCGGTGGACAGATGCAGCGAGTTGCGATTGCCAGGGCAATCGTAAATAACCCCAAACTCCTTCTGGCAGATGAACCAACAGGAGCACTTGACAGTAAATCAGGTGCTCAGGTCATGGAGCTTTTCCAGAAGCTGAATGATGAGGGGGTTACAGTCCTTATGATCACTCATGATCCGGACATTGCTGCACATGCAAAGCGGGTTGTGATGATTCGCGATGGAGAGCTGAAGGAAAAAGAGGTGAAGTAGTTCATGAAGAAAAAAATCATCATAGGTATCCTGATCGCAGCTCTGGTCGCAGGAGGATCTGCCGGCGGAGCAGTCTATTATAAAAAGTCTCATCAGAAAACGGTGTCTGTTGTAAGCGTTGACAGTCTGGCAGGTCAGTATTACATGGATGATACAAATCTTAATGGAAATATTGTTACCAGTGCGACGCAGAGTGTTAACATAGACAAAGATATGATCATTAAGGAGGTCTATGTATCAAAGGGGGATTCCGTTAAAAAAGGGGATCAGTTGATGTCTTTTGATATGACACTTGTTCAGATGGAACTGAATATAGCCAAGCTGAAACAAAAACAGCAGGAACAGGATCTGAATAAAGCGATTAACAGGCTGAGCAGCCTGAAAAACGGCGGTAAGATAGAAGAAAGTGATGGGGAGACACTGGATACTTCCGGCAGCACATCGGATGATACAGATACAAGCAGTGCGATGGATGACAGTAATGAAACTGCTTCGACGGGTGGAAGTGTGAAGGGCAATTATCTGGCTGCAATTATCCAGCCGGTTCTGGCGGCTGCTGTGGAGAAGACAGATATAGAATCTGCAAATACAGAAGAGACTGCTGTTGAGGATTCCGAAAGTGCAGCTGCACAAACACAGGGAACAGAGAGCGGCTCTGAGAACAGTTCAGATGGAAATGCAGATTCATCAGACAACAGTAGTACAGATGTGAAGGTTGAGTTTGAAGAGCCGGATACGACAGGAAATGATACCACAGTAACGATCAGTCCGGAGCCGACGAATATACCGGATGATAATGCCGATGGAGATTTCACAGACGAAATCGAGATCGTTGACACAGAACCGGATACTGGAACAGATGATCTGACGGATGGAAGTCCGATGTTTTATCAGGTTCTGGATGAAAATACAGAACCCTATACCGGAACAGGTACAGAGGATGATCCATATGTATTCCTCTGCAGTTCTGCAAAAGGCTATGTAGTTGCGAAGGGATCCTTTTTGAATAAAATGGCTGCTTTTCAGGCTGATGGTACGAAGGAACCTGGCAGAGAAGGATACTGGTATCAGCTGGAGTTTCATCAAAATGATACGATAACAAATCTGCTGGACCGTAAAGAATCCTGCACAGGCTATTATCTTGTAGATGGAGGCCTGCTGGAAAAAATGGTAACCGATAACTCTGAAGTTGAGTTTTCGCTGGACGGGGCATCTCATTATGAGAAGCCACCGGCTGATGGAGGCGGAGACGGAGGCGGCGGTGGAGATGATGGTGGTTCGGCATCTATCTCACGTGATGAGGCGATCAAGATTCAGCAGACTAAGATTGACAGCCTGAAACTGGACATCAGAGAAAGTAAACTGAATATTGAGAAACTCGAGAAAAAAGTAAAAAAAGAGGTAATATACAGCAAGCTGGACGGAACGGTTGCAAAAGTAGGCGATCCGGTGACTGGCGCATCTGATGGAAATTCTTTTATGACGATCAAAAGCAAAGAAGGTTACTACGTAAAAGGTACAGTCAGTGAACTGATGCTGGATCAGGTTAAGGAAGGTACGATACTGAACTGTTCAAGTCAGAATGGTGATTTTGAAGCAGAGGTGATCGATGTATCTGAGTATCCGGTTTCAGGTGATAATTATTCCGGCAATGGAAATCCAAATGTATCTTATTATACATATATTGCAACGATTCCGGACAAAACCGTCAAAGTATCGGACGAAGACTGGCTGACGATTTCTCTGACAAATAATACACAGAGCAAAGGCATTGTTCTGGACAGGGCATTTGTACGGTCAGAAAATGGAGCCAGTTATGTATACAAGGATGACAACGGAGTGCTGAAGAAACAGGTGCTTACCGTAGGTGGTAATGTAAATGGCGGCTACAGTGTACTGATAACCGGTGGAATCACCAGAGATGATAAGATTGCTTTTCCGTATGGTGACACGGTAAAAGAAGGTGCAAAGACCAAGGAAGTTTCTTCCAGTGAGATCTATGGATATTAGAAAGGTGGTATTTTATGCTTGAAAATATGAGGATATCCATTCAGGGAATCTGGTCTCATAAAATGCGATCTTTTCTGACTATGCTGGGTATCATTATTGGTATTGCATCGATCATTGCGATCGTGTCTACGATCAAGGGAACAAGTGAACAGATCAAAGAAGACCTGATCGGTGCGGGAAATAATACAGTTTCTGTGAGTCTGAATTATGGTGACAGTGATTATGATCCGGAGTATGGAATGTCGGACGGTACTGCACCGCCACTGCTTTCTGATCAGCAAAAAGAAGATATCAAAAATCTTGATCATGTGCAGAATGCAACCTTTTTTTACAGCCGTACTTATTCAAGCAGTGTATATTATGAGAACACAAGTTTTCAGGGCGGAAGTATATATGGAATTGATGCCAATTATTTGAGCACCTGTGGATATATGGTGCAGTCCGGCAGAGGATTTGTACAAAAAGATTATGACAGCTACCGAAAGGTTGCTCTTGTGGATTCCAATGCTGCACAGAATATTTTCGGAAGTGAGAGCCCTGTAGGGAAAACCATTGAGGTGGGATCAGAACCGTATATCATTGTAGGTGTGATCACTCAGAGTGAGGACAGCATGCCGAAGATCAATACGATTTCTGAGTACGAGGAATATTCGCAGACGATCATGGGAAGCGTGATGATCCCGGATACTACCTGGCCTGTTGCATTTAAATTTGATCAGCCGCAAAATGTGACAGTCCGTGCAGACAGCACAGATAATATGAG
>OHEX01000627.1_pt1 | contig 16256 bp, 10 predicted proteins | sample 1567361 | NCBI WGS metagenome assembly OHEX01 (sample SAMEA3879585, study PRJEB24766) | human gut metagenome | biome: human-associated habitat; feature: feces | place: USA | collected 1985/1987 | reverse complement strand
TCCTCCTACCACCCGGTTCCATATCCCTGAGGTATTGCTGCAAACAACGCGCCAGATACCCCGGCATGACGCGTGGACGCAAATCGCGACGCTGGACACAGGTAAGATTGTGACCGAGATCATCGCGGAGCTTGCGTGGGAGATACGACCAGACATAGCGTCCGGGGGTATCGGGCGGGTAGATTCCCGCAGGTGGCTTGTACGAAGCAAACGCATACGGCGGTTCTCCCTTTCTGGCGGATTCCCGCATGTCTCCTTCTTCCCCTTGTCGGGAGAACGGAGACAGACCGAGCGTCAGCGTCATGAAGAGCAGGACGGACAGGGCGTAGGCATCGTGACTGCAGGTGCGGAGGAAACCTCCGTAATTGCCGTGGAGCTCCGGAGCCCGGAACCGTTCCGTGCCGACAGTACAGGGATAGTCTTCGATCTGCATACTGTCGACATCTACCCAGCAGACGGAGTCATTGTCTGACACTATCACATTGCCTGGATGTAGATCACCCAGGATAACGCCATGACGGTGCAGCGTGTGGACTGATTCAGCCAAATGCAGGCACAGTTTGATGAGGTCGTATCGAGTCCATAATGGAAACTGTTTCTTCAGCAGTTCCGCATGAGAAGTAAATGCCCCGAGAGGAACACCGTCCACCCGGGGAATCAGTACGCCGACAAAGCGTCGTAGTTCGTCGTACAGCATAGCACGAGGCCACGCCACGCACGGAGAACGAATAGGCCGGGAACATATCAACCGAAGCTTCTGCTCTCGCCAACGCATCCGTTGCGCTGGATGATAGAGCTTGGCAACGAGAGTTGTTTCTGATGGCAGATGAACGGTAAAGACCGATCCTTCGCCGCCTTCCGCAATAGGGGTATGCAGAACGATTCGTTTCCCCTGGCCTGAGAATAAAACATCTCCAGTCGAATACTTCCCGCCATTGCCGCAGAACGTTTTATCCAGTTGCCTCACCTGACGGTGGAGTGTATAGATAGACATAAATTAACGCAATATATTGGCATTGCATCGATTATATATAACTCACAAGATTTCCGTTTTACAAAGCGGCCAAATGTGCCGTTCATTGTGTGAATCGTATGACAGAAATAGCTTATGAAATAAGGCTATAAACAGCCTGAAAGTGTACACACTTTGTACACAGATTGGGGGCGTTTTATGAAATTTGCATCTATTGCAACACTCAAAAGAAACCCTCTTCAAACTATTCGTTTAAAGAGGATTATGAAATGGTGCGCCTGGCAGGACTCGAACCTGTACGCCTTTCGGCACCAGATCCTAAGTCTGGCGCGTCTACCAATTTCGCCACAGGCGCAACGAATGGGCGGACGCACTCTGCCATACCAGGCTCTGGCGTTCAAGATTAAACAGGAGTTTTTACCTTTGACGCGCTTATGGGAAGCACCTGTGGTGAGAACCCATAGGAAAGTTAGCTGTCCTGTTGGGTGTCTGCTTTCTGGCGGCATTTTCCATTCATGGGCGGATGTCTGGTTCCCCAAAGGCACATTTACTCCGGATTAGAAGGGGGGCATTGAATACGTCTTGGTTTGTCTGCCGGTAAAGAATGGAATATCCCAGATATTTTCCCGGGCAGGCTTATCCCATGATTTGTGCCGGAAAAGGAAATAGTTTCACGAACAGAAAGTCCAGCATCCCCAGGCACAGGGCGATGCAGACGGCTTTTTTAGGGGACAGGAGAGGCGTTGTTTTCAGCCAGGCGACGATGCCGGCATGAACCGCCAGAGAGATGCCCACAGACCACCAGAAGAACGGAATGCCCGTCATGGCGAAGAGGGCCGCCAGCGGGTAGGTAAATGCCAGAAAGAGTTTCATGACAGCTTCCCATTCATGCCCGCGTACCATCATCAGCTGCTTGGACAAAAGAGAGACATACAGGCAGGAAGGGACTACAACGCACAGGATGAGGGAAACAACCCCTTTTTTTGCATACCGTTCTTCCTGTGTGGGAATGTACATGCCGCATATACTGGGTCAGGAGGGGAAAATTGTCAAACATTGTCCTAGCCCGGCGGGGCGGGAGCAATATACTGACGGCATTGCGTATGTCGTCTTTTGAGTTGAATTCCTCCTTCAAGCCTTCCGGAGACCAGGAGCAGGCCATCGGCAAGCTGCTCAAGTCTCTGGAGGCGGGTAACAAGCACCAGGGGCTCCTGGGAGTGACCGGGAGCGGCAAGACATTCACCATGGCGAATTTGATTGCCCGGATGAACAGGCCCACGCTGGTGATTTCCCACAACAAGACGCTTGCCGCACAGCTTCATTCGGAGCTGAAGAGTTTTTTCCCGAATAACGCGGTGGATTACTACGTTTCCTATTTCGATTATTACCAACCGGAGGCGTATATCGCCAGTTCCGACACCTACATTGAAAAGGATTCCGCCATTAATGACGAGTTGGACCGCCTGAGCCTGAATGCCATGAATTCCCTGATGACACGGAGGGATGTGATTGTGGTGGCATCCGTTTCCTGCATTTACGGCCTGTCCACTCCGGAGGATTACAGGAACCTGACGCTGCGCATGCGCGAGGGGGATGTCATGGACCGGGACGTGTTTTTGAAGCAACTGGTGGAACGCCTGTTCGAGCGGCAGGATTTTGATTTTACCCGCGGCACGTTCCGCGTGCGCGGTGAGGTGGTGGAGGTGTTTCCCGCTTATTCGGAAGGTGAAGCAATCCGCGTAGAGTTTTTCGGCGACGAGGTGGAACGGGTTTCTTTGATTGACTCCGCCACCGGGCGTGTGAGGGAACGGCTTGGGAGCTACACTTTTTTCCCGGCCAAGCAGTATGTGGCCGCTCCGGAGAAAAGGGCGGCGGCGTTAAAGGCTATCCGGGAAGAGCTGGAGGACCGCGTAGGCTGGTTTGAGAAGCATGGGCGCCTGCTGGAAGCGCAGCGGCTTAAATTGCGCACGGATTATGATTTGGAACTGATTGAAGAGCTGGGTTTCTGCAAGGGGATTGAAAATTATTCCCGCCATTTGTCCGGCCGCCTGCCCGGAAGCGCCCCATCCACCCTGCTGGATTTCTTTCCCAAGGATTCATTGACCCTGATTGATGAAAGTCATGTGGCGGTGCCGCAGCTGGGAGGCATGTACGAGGGGGACCGAAGCCGCAAAAATATTCTGGTGGAGCATGGGTTCCGCCTGCCCAGCGCTCTGGATAACAGGCCTTTGAAATTCCATGAGTTTATGGAAAGGCAGAACCAGATTGTGTATGCTTCCGCTACTCCGGGGCCATTTGAACTGGTAAATTGCCGTGCGGATAATAAGACGTATATTCCCGTGCGCCGTGCCGCCAGATCCGGAGAAAAGGCTCCGGAAGGGTTCAAAGGAATTTTGTTTACCTCTCCCAAGGACATTCGCGTTGCTCCCAGCCCATCCACGGAACCGGTAGAAAAATTTGACCCAACCAGGCGTTCTACACCCCTGATTGTAGAGCAGATTATCCGGCCTACCGGGCTGCTGGAGCCGAAGATTACCATCCGTCCGTTGAAAGGGCAGATTGACGAGACGATCGCCATGTGCAATGAACGCGTTGCCAAAAATGAACGCGTGCTGGTCACGACGCTGACCAAGAAGACGGCGGAAGATTTGACGGAGTACCTGAAAGGGGTAGGATTGAAGGTGTCCTATATTCACGCGGATGTGGATGCGATTGAGCGTGTGGAGATTTTACGTGCTTTGAGAGCCAGGAAGATAGACGTTCTGGTAGGCATTAACCTGCTTAGGGAAGGTTTGGATTTGCCGGAGGTTTCCCTGGTGTGCATTCTGGATGCGGACAAGGAGGGGTTTTTGCGCAATGAGACATCCCTGGTGCAGACGGCGGGCCGCGCCGCGCGGCATTTGAATGGAGAGTGCGTCTTGTTTGCGGATGTGATGACGGATTCCATCAAACGGCTGGTTGAGCTGACGGATTACCGCCGGGGTATTCAGGAAAAATACAACAGGGAACACGGCATTGTCCCCCAGACGGTGAGCCGTTCCGAACAGGGGCAGTTGAAGTTGTACGCAGAGGATGATGAAGAGTCCTTCCGCGTAGCGGAGGATGAAGCCGGGTATGGTTTGGAAGAGCGCATTGCCAGGCTGGAGGCGGAAATGAAGGAGGCTGCTTCCCATTTGGAATTTGAACGCGCCGCCTTGATTCGGGATGAAATCAGGCAGATGCGTGGAGAATATGGAAAAGGCAGGGGATAATATCCGGCGTGATGAATTGGGGATGAGCTTTCTGGTAGGATGGCATGCTGTTTTCGTGATATTTGTCCATCTTATTCTTGGCCGTCATTTGACGGTGATTTGGATATTGGGTTTAACAGTTAATTGCTTAAAGAATTCTGCTGATGTGACGTCAGTGTTCCGGACCGGAGTCCGCTGTCAACGTGAAATATTCTAAGAAGGCCTTACACCGATGGGGAAGTATATGAAGGGCTCTTTGTTCCAGTCTTTTCTTATATATAAGAATTTCTCATGATAAGCACTTGCCGAAGTGGCAAAGGGTATGGCGGATGACAGAGGATTCCCAGGCTGGCAGCAGTAGCTGTCTGATTATCCTTTGCCGGTTATGTTCCCCATTTTATTTCTTGATGCAGCCGGCTGCGTCAAAGGCGCCGGGCAATGTATGGTCAGGAAGGGCCCATTTGCCATCGTCTGAAGAAAAGATTTGCATAAAAAATACTTGCGTATTTGGAAAAAGCCTGTAATCTCCTTCCACCATGACCCGCAAAGGTGGTATCAATAAAACCCGCAAGGCAGTCGCCAAGCGTTTCAAGGTAACCGGCACGGGCAAGGTACTGCGCCGTAAACAGGGCAAGCGCCACATCCTCCAGAAGAAGTCCAGCAAGCGCAAGCGCCAGCTTGGCAAGGTGGCTCTGGTGGACGAGACGCAAGTCTGGGCAGTCAAGCAGAACCTGCCTTTCGCCTAAACCGCGGAAACGCTCGACTAATGCCGAGCTTTCCCCCCGCTGAACGGGGGGCCTTCATGCAGCCTTCTTCCGATGAGAAGATAAGAACAGGCGAGACTGCAGGGAGGTGAGGAAGAACAGTCTGTTCAAGATAGAAATAGAAATAAGCTATGCCACGTGCCACTAATGGACCGGCCTCTCGCAAGCGTCGTAAGCGCATTCTCTTGCGTGCCAAGGGTTTCCGCGGTTTCCGCAGCAAACTCTTCCGCTACGCCAAGGATGCTGTTTACAAGGCTTGGCAGTATGAATACCGCGACCGCAAGCGTCGGAAGGGACAATTCCGCCGTCTTTGGATCGCCCGTATTTCCGCTGCCGTCCGCGACCGCGGTCTGACCTATTCCCGCTTTATGGAAGGCTTGAAAGCCGCCAATATCGATTTGGACCGCAAGGTTCTTGCCGATTTGGCCGTCTCTGACGAAAAGGCTTTTGACGCTATCTTCGCTCAAGCGAAGAAGGCCATTGAAGCCAAGGATGGCGCCGCTCTCCGCGCCTGAATGTGCGGGAGTTTCCATCTGTTCAGTAAACGTTAACCGACAGCCTCCGGAAATAATTTTCCGGAGGCTGTTTTCATGTCCGGATATGACAGTTCCGGCCGTTGGCATTTTCCTGTAAATGCCTTATGGAGCAGGTGTTCGCACGTTCATCATTTAGTGCGCCAGCCAGTTTCTCTTATTGCAGCGTCGATTTTCCCATGCCGGCTGGGAAAAATCCTGTTTCCGCCAGTGCGCATTTTTGTTAAGAACACAATGGCTCTTTAATCATTGCTTCCAATTCCGGAGGCATTTATTGCAAAGGCTGTTCAGGGATTCGGACAGAAAAGCGGGCTGCGGCGTTTGATGCCCCGCCGGTTTTTCTCCTGGTAAAAAAGGCGCTTTTATTCGTCCAGGTTCCGGGGCGGGATGATGCCGCCTCTCCCAGAGGCACCGCTCGAAAAAAGGGGACGCGGTCTTTTACTTGCGGCTTCAGAATTCCCGGAAGGTAAAGGCTGTTTTCTGGGCTGTCAGGCACCTTTTGAAATCCATTTGGAATATCAGCATCCACTTTGTCATTAGGACATCTTTGAAGCTTGTTCTCCGGAGAGGCCCGTGGTAAGTTAGACGGCAAAAACTACCATGGATAGCATTCTTTCCGTCCTTGCCACCATCGCCATTATTTTCGGCGTGGTGATGTTGTTTAACTTCATGATTTTTATTCATGAACTTGGTCATTTTTTCGCTGCCCGCTGGCGTGGTCTGTATGTGGACAGGTTTCAAATCTGGTTTGGCCGTCCCATCTGGAAAAAAACGGTTAACGGCGTGCAGTGGGGGCTGGGGTGGATTCCGGCCGGAGGTTTTGTATCCCTGCCGCAGATGGCTCCTATGGAGGCCATTGAAGGACGTGCGGAGCTTCCCAAGGATTTGAAGCCGGTTACTCCCTTGGACAAGATTATCGTGGCCGCCGCCGGGCCTGCCGCTTCTTTTCTGCTGGCTGTGTTGTTTGCCGTGGCTGTCTGGATGGTGGGCAAGCCGGATGTGGAGATGGGGGTGACTACGGTCGGTTTTGTTGCTCCGGACAGCCCTGCGGCTCAGGCCGGCATTCTTCCCGGCGACAAGATTGTGAAAGTGGACGGCCATCCTGTGGACAAGTGGGCGGGCAATATGGAAGGCGTGCGGGAATTGATCATGCTGGGCGAGCATGACCGGGTGGTTTTTACGGTGCAGAGACCTGGACATGAAGGAGAGATGGAAATTTCCTGCGGATTCCGGATTCCGGAAACGTCCTGGTGGCAGCGCTCCGGCATGCGTCAGGTGGGGTTGATGCAGGCCATGCCCTGCGTGATTGGGGAAGTGATCCCCAATTCTCCTGCCGCCCTGGCCGGATTGAACCCGGGCGATAAGATTACGGCCGCCAATGGAGAACGCCTCTGGAACCCTGCCGCACTGGATGTTCTGCTGAAGAAGAATGAACCGCTCTTGCTGGATGTGACGGACGGGGCCGGAGTTGCAAGGCAGGTGAATATCCAGGGGAAACTTCCGGAGAATTGGCACAATGGTGCGGACGGTTCCCTGCTCAAAGGGGCCCAGCCTATTCTGGGCGTGAGCTGGGACCTGAGTTCCGTGGGCCGTGACGTCACCGTCCATCCTTCTCCGTGGGCGCAGATCAAGCAGAGTCTGAAATGGATGGGGGATACCCTGGCGAAGGTGGTAGCTCCCGGCAGCAGCGTGGGAGTGGAGCATCTTTCCGGACCTGTGGGCATTGCCAATCAGTTTTATAAGATGTTCTCTCTGGATGGAGGGTGGAAGCTGGCCCTGTGGTTTTCCGTGGTGTTGAACGTGAACCTGGCAGTTCTGAATATTCTGCCTCTTCCGGTGGTGGATGGCGGCCATGTGGTCATGAATGCCGTTGAATTGATTTTCCGGCGGCCCCTGAATACAAAAGTCCTGGAATTCGTCCAGTTCGGCTTTGTGTTCCTGCTGATGGGGTTCTTCCTGTTCGTGACATTCAAGGATGTGGGGGATTTCTTTGGCAAGAAGCCGGACAAGCTGCCCACCCCGGTATTCAAGGCCGTCGCGGATTAGTTGCGGACGGCGTTTTTATTCCGGCCTGTTCCATGAAGCAGTCACTGGCGGCGCGTTTCCTGTTCCGGGTGGTGGTGCTGGCGTTTCTTGTGTATGCCATGCTGCTTACCTGGTGGACTCCTTTCACCGGGGACAGCTTGATGCATTCCGTGTTCGGGGCGGACCACCGCCTTGCCTTTCAGCCCGTGCTGGAGCGGTGCTGGTGGTCATACATGCACTGGAATCCCCGGCTGGGGGAATTCCTCGCTATTTTTACGGCTACGGCGGGAAAATGGCTTTTTCTGGCCGTCAATCCCTTCGTGCTTCTTTCCCTGGCGTTGATGATGTTTTTCCTGGCGCAGGGAAGAAGGGTCAATTCCGGAAACTGGCGGGATGTGCTGCTGTTTGCCGCAGGGGCGCTTCTTTTGCTTACGTCTTCATCCAGGCCGGGCATCACGATGTTCTGGCTGTCCGGAGGGACCAATTACGCATGGTCGGCCGCCATCTGGCTGGGTTTCCTGTGCCTGTACCGCTCCTTATGGGCAGGAACTTCCCGGATTCGGGACACTCCTTTTTCCTGGTTCTGGATAGGCGTCACGGCGTTTGCCGCCGGCATGACGAATGAGAACCAGATTCCCGCTTCCCTGGGCATGCTGTTCGTGTACTGGTTTTACGCTCGCAGCCGGGGAATGGTTCTCCCCCGCTGGTTCTTCATTGGCGGGCGGCGCTGCCGTTCTCCATTCCTGGGGAGAGCGTTTCGGCGCTATTCCAGAACTGGTAAACGCCTTTTATGAATTCATGCCGATTCCTAAAATGTTGCTGGCCGTTGCCACCGCCGCTCTGATCCTGCTGACTGTGAAAGCGGGGATGAAAATCTGGCGGGGGGAGGCCGGGCGGCGCATGTGCGCCTCCCTGCTGTTTATTCTGGTGGCTCATGCCATGGCAATCAGCTTTTTTGTACGTGTGATTCCGGCATGGCACGCCATGTTTTCCGCTACGGTGTTGATGATGACGGGCATTCTGGGGTTGTACGGAGTATGGATGGAGGCTGTGCAAAGGCGCTGGATTCCATTCTGCGTGCTGCTGGCGGCGGCTGGCGCGGCCCTGTGGATATGCTCCGGATATCTGAAGGCTTTTCCCCGTATCCACCGCCAGTGCGAGGAACGGAACATGTTCATCCGCCGTGAATTGGAACAAGGCAAGAAAAACATTACGGTTCCTCCTTATGATTCCGTGCCGTTGGCTCCTTATGTTTCCGTGATGTGGCGCATGAGCAGCGGGGATCCGGATGAATTTATCAATCGTTCCATGGCCCGGTATTTGGGGATTGAAAGCATCCGGGTGGCTGTTCCTGAACCTTGACGGCTTATTTTTTGCCGTTTTACTGATCCGTTTCCGGGCGGCCTTTTTTATTTAGATACCGGCTAATGTCCGCGGATCAACAATCCGGTGAGTGCCGGGTTGTCTCAATAAAAATCCATTTTATTCTCATTAAACATGTTATATATTTCTATCATCTTGATGGAAGATGACTGATGCCATAAAAAATAAATGTAGTATATGATTAAGTTTTCATGATTTCCATTGACACCGGATTGTTGAACCGGTTTACTCTCTTTTGTCATGAAGAAATCCTTATTTTCTTTAGCTTTGATCGCGAGTTCCCTGCTTGCAGTACAGGCGGCGACGGTACAGATTGATTTCGGACGCAGTGACGCCACGACGGAAGGCGCTCTCAATATGAATTATGATAACGCCTCCGCCTCTTTGGGCAGCATGCCGGGAAGCGTTTCTTTGGCGTGGAGCACGGCCGGAGGATATGTATCGGAAAACGGTTATACCACCACCAAGACGGCTGAGGAAGAAGCAGATTGGAAAAATCCTTTCAACGGCAGCATGCCTTTCAGTCTGGGGGACACCTTTCGTGACGGTCTTTTAACGCAAACGGCCGATGGTTCCGGTTATTTCACCGTAACGTTCAGTGGTCTTGCCGCCGGGGAATATGCCTTGTCCATCTTTGGAGGTTTCACAGGCAAGGACGTGTTTGCCGGTCAGACTTGGACGATCGGAAACGCCGATGCTTCCAATGCCGTGTGGACAAGCTTCGGTACAGATGCCAGCGGGAACTGGGCCGAAATTTCTTCCGTGACGGGAGATAATTCCGGCGTTCTGACTCCGGGAAATGCTGGAACTTCCAGCGCTACCGCCAATAAAGGGCTTTATTCCTCGGTGGAGAACATTGTCGTGGGGGAAGACGGAACGCTTACCCTTACGATTCAGGGGAATGGTTCCAGCTCTTACGGCCGGACGGCCCTCAATTATCTTGCCCTGACGCAGGTTCCGGAACCCGCTACGGCAGCATTGAGCCTGCTGGGCGCTGCTGCTCTGTTCCTGCGCCGCCGCAGGGCCTGATCCGGAAAGCAACAAAGCCTTGTTATCAACGCCGCTCCTAATTCACACGGAGCGGTTTTTTTATTTGGCGTTTTTCCTCTTCCTGTCTGTGCGGCAGGGCATTTCTATTCCAGCCTGTTTTCCGGGTTCCCCTTTCCCATACTGGAAATGAGCAGGAATAGGAGTGAAGCGCGGGAAAATACAGGGAAACGGATTTGTCCGGAAAGAAAGGCTTATTGGATGGGAACGGTTTCCTTTAAGCAAGTGGAAACAATGATGCGCGTTATGCGTTCCAGCGGTATTCCGGTGATTCTGGACACAATGCGGGCATAAGCATTCAATTGGTTTGAGTGGCGCTCGCGCAGTTGTTCCGGGGATTCGGCATGATCCGTCTTGAAGTCCACGATGACGGCGGCTCCGTCATCAAGAATCAGCCTGTCAATGATGCCGGAAATCCAGTTGTTCCCGTCAATGGCTTCAATACGCTGTTCCTTCATGATGCGCGCCGTTTCCGGAGACGTGAAAAGTCCGCGGATGGATGGGATTTCCATACACTCCGCTACGATGCGTTCCGCCTCCGTAGCAGGGTGGAGAGCCCACTCCGGCTTGTTTTCATCATCCCAGCGGGTAATCCGTTCAAACACGGCATGGACGGCGGAACCAAGCGCGGCGGCCTTCCCTGCGCCCGCGTGTTTTTCTCCCCGGAGCGGGGAGGCTTCCTCCGACAGGCCGGAGGGGGATATCCGTTCTCTGGCCAACGGTTTTTGCGTCGGCCATTCCAGCGCGCTTTCCTCCGCGCGTTTGTGTATGATTTCCGGGAATTCCGCGTACCACCCTTCAAGACCGCGGGAGTACAGGCATGACGCTCCGGATTCCGGAAGTATGTCTTCCGTTCCCCGGTTGAGGGACCGGATAGAGGAACGGACCACTTTCCACATGGAATCTGCCGTCTCTTCTCCCTTGTCTTCCCGGTACGGGAGGATAACGTAGGTAGCCCGCTTGGCCCGGGTAAGCGCCACATACAGCTTGCAGAATCCGTCAAATTGCTGTCGGGCGCGCCATTCCCGGTAAAGTTCCCGGAATTGCGGAATTTCTTGATAGATTTCTTTGGGCGGTTTGATGACGATTCCTTCTATTCCACCATCCCTGTTTTTTTTGACGAAGTGAGTCAAATGCGTGGCGTTTGCGAAAGGAGTATCCCTGCCGATCTGGGGCAGGATGACGATGTCAAATCCCAGCCCTTTGGATTTGTGGATGGTCATGATGCGGACAATTCCCGCGGCGGGATCTTCCCGCCGGGTCAGGTCCTCCATGCGCCTGATCCATTCATCCAGGGAAACGCTCTGTTCGTCCACCTGTTCCGCCTCATTCTGCCAGACGGCCAGTCGGTCGCGGTGGAAGTCCGTCAGTTCCGTTCCTCCCCGGAGCAGACGCCGTTCCAGTTCCTCCATGACGGCGGCGTAACCGTCCCGTTCCAGCAGGAAGCGCCATTCTTTCCACTCCATGCTTTCCGGGCATCCCGGCGTGATGAGAGGCCGGAGAGGGGAGTGGGTGAGCAGGCCGACGACAAAGGGATCTCCCGGCATCAGCAGCCAGCGGAAGAAGTACAGCAGGTTTTTCCCCAGCGGAGAGTCCACGCCTACCGGAACGTCGTCACACACTTCTGCGGGGATGCCGTGATCCGTCAGCCATCCCTTGATGACAAGAGCCTGGTTCTTCGTACTGACCAGTATCGCTGTTTCCAGGCCGCGGCGCAGGGCTCCTGTACGCTCCAGAATATCAGCCGCCGCCTGGCATACCAGGTCATTGGCAGAGACGTTTTCCGTCTTGGGCGCCTGCCAGATTTGGGAGGCGCCGGGGCGGCCTTCCAGATGGGGGGCGCACCGGTGCTCCGGATATTCCCCCCATTGTTCCAGGGCGGCGGGTTCGCACCCGGGCGCTGTCCGGGCATAGTCGCAAATATCGTTGACCAGATCCAGCACAGGCTGGACGGAGCGGTAGGAAGTGGACATGCCGCGTTGTTCCAGTTGAAGCTGTGAAGAAACGGAGCGGAACAGCTCCGGGTCTCCGCCGCGCCACTGGTACACGCTCTGCTTGATGTCCCCCACCACGAAAATGCTGCCTTCATTTCCGGCCTTGGATTCCGCCAGATCATCCAGGAAAGGCTTGATGACGCGCCATTGGGGCTGGGACGTATCCTGGAATTCATCCAGCATCCAATGGTCGTAACGGCAGTACATGCGGTATTGCAGATCCCGTTTAAGTTCCGGCGTAATGGTGCCCCCTCCCAGCATGCGCGTAACGTCGTGGAACAGGAACCTCCCCCTGTTGCGGACCAGGGAGGAGTATTTGCCCTCAAACAGGAGCATCAGTCCGTGCGTGGCGCGTGTGCGGCGCAGCGTGTGCAGGGCTTCCATGCGCAGCCAGCTTTGGATGAGTTTTTCCAGAGCAGGCGTCCAGAAATCCCGGAATTTTTCCCGCGCCTCTTCCACGGTAATGGCCCAGGGGGAACCTCCCTCTGTGCGGAAGCGCACGCGGCCCAGCCTGGCGTATTGGGAAAATCCGTTCAGGAAGCGCAGGAACAGTTCTTTGTTTTTTACGCCGTTTTTCCCTTCCGGCGCAGGAGTTTGCTGAACCTGGAAAACCAGGGAATGCAGTACGGAGTCAAATTGTTCCAGGGGAACGGGAGGCGCTAGCTCCTCCAGTGTGAAGCCCAGTGTGACGGGGTTTCCCCACATCCCGGCATCCGGCACATCCAGAAAAAGTTCGTGATAGGTGCTCAGGCGGCGCATCATGGAATTCTCCGCGTCCGCGGCTTCCGCGTCAGAATCCGCCCCGGAAAGGAAGGCATCTTCAAAGTCCTTCCTTCGCTCCCTGTTTACGGAGCATTCCCGGTACAGGGAGAGCAGGGCTTCACGGCGCGCCAGTTTCTCCGCCGTGGGGTCAATCATGCTGAAGCCGCTGACTCCCAGTTCAAAGGCGCTGGCGGAGGCAATCTGGGCAAACAGGCTGTCAATGGTGCAGAGGTTGAGCCGCGCCAAATTCTGCACCAGAATGTGCAGTAAATGGAGGAAGCGTTCCCGATGCAGGTTTTCCTCCTTCCATGCCTCCGGAGCGCCGGGCCAGAGACCGGGTTCCCCGTCCGTTCCTTTGATAACCGCCCATAGCCGTTCTTTCAGCCGCGCCGCGCCTGCCTCATCCGTGGCCCCCGCGGCCAGGTCTGTCAGAATGCGGTCCTTGAATTCTCCCGCCGCTTTTCGGGTGAACGTAATGGCGATGAGGCGTTCGGGGTGGTTGCCGCCGTTCAGCGCCAGCAACCCCAGGAAACGCAGGGAGAGCTGGTAGGTTTTTCCCGTTCCGGCGGAAGCGGAGATCAGCATGTTGGTCAGGGGCGGCATCTTAGAAAGGCAGGTGGGGGGTGAGGCGGAGGCCCAAAAGATCCTGCAGGCTTTCCCTCCGGGAAGTCATCAGGTCCTTGAATACGTCATAAGAGGGCGGTGGCCAGCCCAGTTCCTCCGCGGTGATGAGCCCGCGGCCTTCATAAAGAAGCTTCATCAGTTCCACCGCCCAGGAACGGGCGCTGTCCAGCGCGCATTCCTCATATCCGGGCATGGTGTCGTGGAGGGTGTCCCAGGAGGAGATTCCGATATCCATGGGATTGGCGGGAAGGTTGTAATAGGCCGCTGAGGGAGCGCCGCCGTAGGTTTCCGAGGCCCACAGCACATAAACGGGAAGCTGCAGGTCTTTCCAGCGCGCGTGCGCCAGCTTCCCGTTTTTCCGTCGTTTGGTGTAGGGATGCAGGGCTGGGGAAAGCAGGGACAGGGCGTCCGGCCGTCCGAGCGGTTCTAGATGCTTTTTTTCACAGGAGGAGGCCGCTCCGGTTTTGTAGTCAATGACCCGTATGCGCCCGTCCGCATGGCGGTCAATACGGTCAATACGGAATTTCATGGGGAAGCCGCCCAGTGTCCAGTTCTCTACCTGACGCTCAAAGGCAATGCAGGACCATCCTTCCTGAAGGGCCTGCAAGTGCTGAACGGCGTAAACGGAAAGCCTCTGTTCCATGGAGCGTTTTTGCAGCAGCAGGGGCATGAGGGGGGAGGGGCCGTATTGTTTCCGGAAGGTTTGTTCCAGTATTTCCGTGATGGCGGCCTGAAGGGAAGCTGCGTTCATGCCGTCTTTCAGGACGGCGTGTTCCCGGCAGAAGCATTCCAGCACGTCGTGCAGCATGGTGCCCAGTTCATTGGCGGCCATATCTTCTTTGTCCGGCAGGAATTCTTCCTCATTCATGTGCAGAGCCTCCTGCGTCCAGAAACGCATGGGGCAGGACAGGAACCTTTTGAGGACGGAGGGGGAGAAGGGCTTCCCTCTTTCCTTCCACGGGTTTTTGTAGCCGGGCGCCATCGCGCCGATGTCCGCAGCGGTCTTCCAGCCTTCCTCGGGTTGGAGGTGCCAGTTTCCTCGCTGGTAGGGCAGGGGTGCGGGCGCATCGCTGATTTCCTGGAAAAGCAGTTCTACGCGGTGCGGCAGCTCCGCCTCCGGGCAGCGCATGAGCAGGGAGGATGGGGTCAGAGGATCATTCCTGCTGCTGGTCCGGGAGAGAAGGATGGTGAGGCTGCCTTCCCGTTCGCGGGAATGGAGCAGGGCGGTCAGCAGAAAACTGTCCCGGGCTTTCTTCCGGTTAAAGGAATCAATGCCCAGGGTTTCCCGTAGTTCCTCCGGCATGAACTGGTCGGAAACGCCTCCTTCCGGTACGGTCCCTTCGTTTAGTCCCGTTAGAATGAGGTTTTTTTCCGGGCGGAAGTGAACTTCCATCCAGCCCAGGGAATCCAGCGCCGCATGAGCTTTTCTCCTGTTTCTGACGCGCAGCGGCTGGAGGCATTTCATCAGGAGCAGAAGAGCCGCCTCCGGGCTGGAAAACGCGGTGGAGCGCTGTTGCAGACGCATGAGTCCGGAAAGGCAGGAATGGAACATTTCCATGGCTTCCGTCTCCGGGCCATAGATGGTTGCCAGGGCCGGGAACCATTCCATCAGCCGTTCCCCCAGCATTCCCGGTTCCGCCATCCGGTTCCGCCATTCCAGAATGGCCTGGATGGAAGGAAAGGCTTCGGGATAAGCCTCTTTCAGCCTGGAAAGCAGGTATTCTTCCGTTTCCGGAAGGTATTTCTGCTGGATTTTGTCCAGCGCGGCGCAGCAACTCTGCTGATTCCTTATCCCCAGGGAGGCGCAGAGCAGGGAGGAGCGCGCCAGGGAATAGACGGGGCGCGCCGTCCCTTTTTCCTCCAGCGCCCGCTGGAGATTGCGGAGCAGGTCCATGACGCCGCTTCCGGCAAAAGGCTTCCCTTCCGGATTGTGGAGGCCCCAGCCGTATTGGCGCAGGGCTGCGTCCAGGGCGACGTTCATGTCAGGATCGCAAACGCCCAGGGCGATGTCCGGTGTTTCTCCTTCCGCTGTGCGGGCGATGATGCGGCACGTTTCTTCAGCCAGCCGTGCCGGATTGGCCGCAATTTTGATTTGATCGTCGCGGATTTTGATGGGGCGCCGGGACCACTCTTCCGGCAGAGGGCATCCCCAGGAATCAAAGGAGGCGGCTTCTTCCTCCGGCGCGTGGATCCATATCTGGACGGGTACGCCATTGCTTTCCGCATGCCGGAGGGCATGGCGCAGAGGGGCCGGAACCTCCGCTGCGCAGGCCAGAATAATATTTCCACCTGTTTCCCTCAGGGAGTTCAGCAGCCGGGGCGGGGCTTCCGCCTTCATGGAGGTTCTGTTTTCAAGCTTCCAGCTTTCCAGTTGTTGCGTGCATTGTTCTTCCAGCCTTTCCATGTCCGTCCAGCGTTCGTCTCTGCCCGCACAGGCATGGTGGGCCATGATGCAGGAAATGCCCTGGTTCGCCATGGCGTGCCTCAGGTTTTGCAGGCTGCCGGCCATTTCCAGCATGCTGGAAAAATCCTCCGGCATGGCGCGTGGAAACAGGCGGGGATAAAGGCGGTGAGGCGTTTTCCCCAGGGCTAGGAGCCACCCGGCCAGTTCTTCCGGAGCGGACGCCGTTTCTTCCTTTTCTTCCATCCGGAGGAACTGGTCTGCCGGAATGACCTGGGGAGCAAAGATTGCCTGTGTACGGGAAATGGAGGCGAGAAATTCCCTCAGCTGTCTCCCGGATTCCCGTGTGGGAACCAGCACCAGATGCCGGTGGAAGTCATTTTCCAGGGAAAGCAGGCGTTCCGCCACAGCCCGGCAGGCCGGTTTGTCCCAGGATAGAAAGAATCGGTTCATGGCAGGGAAGCAGGATCCCCCGGCAAGGGGGAAAGCGGAAGATTACCTGGGAATGCTACATCAGGAT
>OHEX01000606.1_pt1 | contig 16609 bp, 11 predicted proteins | sample 1567361 | NCBI WGS metagenome assembly OHEX01 (sample SAMEA3879585, study PRJEB24766) | human gut metagenome | biome: human-associated habitat; feature: feces | place: USA | collected 1985/1987 | reverse complement strand
CCTTTTTGCAGCGGCGGCAGTTCAAGGCCATCAATGTGACCATCCCCTATAAAAAACTGGTGATGGAGTACTGCTCCTTCATCGACCCCCGCGCCCGCGCCATCGGCGCGGTGAACACGGTGGTGAATAAAAACGGCCTGCTCTACGGCTACAACACCGATTATCTGGGCTTTGCCCACCTGTGCGAAGCCCACGGCGTAGAGCTTGCGGGCAAGACCGTGCTCATCTTGGGCACCGGCGGCACCCACAACACTACCCGCGCGGTGGCGCTGGACAAAGGCGCTGCCAAAGTGCTGACGGTCAGCCGCACCCCCGACCCGGAAAAGGGGGAGCTGAGCTACGCCGAAGCCGTGCACAGCGGCGCACAGGTGGTGTTCAACACCACCCCCGCCGGGATGTACCCCAACGTGGGCGTGTGCAGTCTGGACGTTGCCGCCATGCCCGGGCTGGAAGCCGTGGTGGACGTGGTCTATAACCCCAACAAGACGGAGCTCATCCTCCGCGCCGAGGACGCCGGTGTGCCGGTGGCCGTAGGCGGGCTGGAGATGCTGGTGGCACAGGCGGTGTATGCCGCCGAATACTTCCTTGGCCGCAAGTTCGAGGACGCCCCGGGCGAGGTGCGGCGCATCACCGCCGCGCTGCGCCGCGAGACGCTGAACATCGCCCTTGTGGGAATGCCCTCCTGCGGCAAATCCACCCTTGGCCGCCTGCTGGCAAAGCAGCTGGGCAGACCCCTTGTGGATCTGGACGAAGAGATCGTCAAGGCAGACGGGCGCAGCATCCCGGATATCTTTGCCGCCGAGGGCGAAGCGGGCTTCCGCGCAAAGGAAGCCGCGCAGATCGCCCGTTTCGGCAAGGAAAAGGGGCTTGTGCTCTCCTGCGGCGGCGGCGCGGTGAAGCGGGCGGAAAACATCCGCGCCCTGCGCCAGAACGGCGTAGTGCTGTTCATCGACCGGCCGGTGGAAGCGCTGGCTGTGGGCGGCGACCGCCCGCTTTCTTCCAGCGCCGAAGCGCTGCGCACCATGGAAGCCCAGCGCCGCCCGCTGTACCTTGCCGCCGCAGATGCGGTGATTTCTAACACCGGCACGCTGGCCCAGACGCTGGCGGCTGCACAGGAGGCACTGGATGAAATTTTTGATTCTTAACGGGCCAAACATCAATCTGGCACGCTGGTCTGAGCCCGGCGTATCCGGCGAAGTGGACTACACCGGCCTAATGGACTATGTGCAGGCGGGCTGCGACCAACTTGGCATCGAGACGGATATCTGCCAGTCCAACCACGAGGGCGACCTGATCGACGAGATCCAGTCTGCCCCCGGGCGGGTAGACGGCATCGTGCTGAACCCCGGCGGCTACGCCCATTACAGCGTAGCCATTCTGGACGCGCTGCGGCTGTGCAGCGTGCCCGCCGTAGAGGTGATGCTGGACGCCCCGGACGAGCGCGAGCCCTTCCGCAAAACAGACGTGGTGTCCTTTGGCTGTCAGGGACATTTTATCGGCGAAGGCCCGCAGGGCTACCTGCACGCCTGCATCTGGCTGGCGCAGCTGCTGCGCACCGACGGCTCCAGTAAGGCACATATCGTGATGTAAAACGCCCAAGGGCAGCCTCCTCGCCCTCTCCGTCACGGCTTACGCCGTGCCACCTCTCCCAAAGGGAGAGGCCTTGGCATGGCGGCAAAACTACCGGTTAAATTGCGAAGTATACGGTTTCGCCAGAGGCTCTCCCTTTGAGGAAAGACTTCCCCCGCTCCGGGGGAAGATGTCACCGCAGGTGACAAAAGGGGGAATCTGGCGCGTTAGCGCCTGAGAGGGCGAGGATGCTAACCGCAGCGCCGCTCAAGGCACGATGCGGATGCTGGGTGCCGCAACCCGATAGCGGAGGGTATTCCAAATCGTCCCGTCTGCCGCCGCAAGTAAAAATTGCATCCGGCGGCAAAAAGGATTATACTATAAAAAATGTCTGCGGTGCACAGGCCGCAGGGGCAGAGGAGATGAAGCATGAAACGACGGGACTTTTGTAAGGGTCTTGCGGTGACCCTTGCGGCGGGGGCACTGGCTCCCGGAGCGGCGCTGCCGCAGGCCGGGGCGGCTACGGCGCTGGTCGGCCGCGCCGTGCCGGACGACTACTATACCCTGTGGTACCGTAGCGACCGCTGCAGCGCTGATCTGCGGCACGATTACTATTACAGCGACAGCCTGTTCGACCACGCCGCCACAGAGTACGACGATAAGCTGGCACTGGCCACCTTGGGCATGGCTGCGGCTGCGGATAGCTCGTGGGAGAGCGACCAGTACTATTGGATGACGGGCGAGGTCGGCCGTGCCGCCCATATCCGGGATGCCTTTGCAAAGCTGGGCTTTGCCGAGGTGCAGCTGTTCAACTATACCCACAGCCTGAACGATGCCCCGGACACGGTGGCCTGTGCCGTTGCCCGCAAAACACTGGTGCGCGGCGGCAGACAGGTGACCATCATCGGGGCGTTCGTGCGCGGCTCCGGTTATGGAGCCGAGTGGTCCGGCAACCTTCATGCAGGCTCCGGCAGCGCCCACACGGGTTTTGTAGCAGCGGCGCGGCAGCTGACTGAAAAAATACGCGGATATGTTCAGGCATCGGCCAAGCGCCAGCCGCTGGGTACCCTGAAGCTCTGGATGGGCGGCTACAGCCGTGCCGGCGGCGTAACGAATTTAGTGGCGGCGCGTCTGCCCGCCGTGCTGCCGCAGCTGGAAAAGAAAAACACCTTCATCTATACCTTTGCCGCCCCGGCTGCGCTGGCGGCGGCAGACTGCCCCGAGCTGCAGCAGGACTTTGACAACAACCATACGGCAAGCGGCAGTCTGAAAAAGAACTGGAGCGCCAGCAACATCTTCAACATCATCTCCAGCGGAGATGTGGTCCCCCGGGTGCTGCCCGCAGAGTGGGGCTTCTACCGCAACGGCAACGACCGTTTTCTGCCCGCTACAGTTGTCCCGGAGGAACTGCAGGCGCTGAACGACCGCAGCGCAGGGATGGAGGGCGCACCGCTGGATTTCGGGCGGCTGGCCGTCACCGAGGAGACCGATGCCGTGCTGCAGTCTATGATGACCCTGTTCGGCAGCCGTCAGACCTATCACGAGGACTATGAGGATGCCATGCGCTGTATACTGCAATGCGTGACCACCCGCTCGGAAGCAGAGGTGACCCGGGGCGTCATTCTGGACGATGCTGCCGTGGTGGCGCAGTTGCGCAGCATGGAGCCCATGCAGCAGTTCCCGCAGGAAAAGGTGGAGCGCTGTGTGCAGGCGGCCTCTGCCCTGAGCCGCCCGCTGCTGGAAAAGCTGGGCAATGCAGTGCCGCTGCAGGCACAGCAGATCGTGATCCCCATGCTGGCAGTCGGTCTGTGCTTTGAATTGGACCCGGAGACGCTGCAGCTGGTGTCAGACTTTGTATTGTCCACCATCACGGTAAAGGGGCAGCTGAGCGGCATCCTGAAAACAGTGCTGTGTCACTTTTTGGAAACCTACATTACCCTGCTGGAATACTATGACCCTGCCGACCACGGCATGGAGCCCTATACCCGGCAGGAAGAGCTATAAGCAAAAGGCCGCTGCGCAGACATCGCGCAGCGGCCTTGGCTTTTTACAGATAAGATCAGAACTTGAACAGGTTCAGCCCGGTAACGGGGTCGTACTGGCGGTCTACTGTGCCGTCCAGAACATCCACCACCATCTCACAGGTGGCGCTGACCACCGCCCGGTTCAGATGTCCGCCGAACACCTCGCCCTTGTCGTTGCCGGCGCTCATGTGCAGGTGGGTGTAGAATGCGCCGTTCATGGTGTTGATGGTGCCGGTCAGGGACACGATCTCAAAACTGCCGCTGAAGGTGTTGGCGTAGTATTTCTTCTCCGCTACATTGTATACGCCCACCGTAAAGCTGTTGGTGGCACCCAGCGCCTGCACGGCGGCAAGGCGGATGTTTTCCTTCAGGGCAAGCTCTTTGACCTGTTCAAGGATCTCTTCGTCCTTGTCGATGCGTACAATGATCTTATTGCCAAAACGTTTGTATTCCATGGGGAAGGTTCTCCTTTATATGTGTGTTTGTGCGTTGTCTTTTGCCGGGAATGAGTGCGACAAACTGGAAGTTATCTGTCTTTTGTATCGTCCATAAGTTCGTTCAATTCTTTTTCATCTTGGATATCCTTAACTGGCTTTTTTCCGGTAATATCCGTATACGCTTCTTTTATGCCGTTCTTTACCGCCCACTTAACGATGAAATACAATGCGATCAAAGCAACAATGCCAAATCCATTCACCATAGATGCAACACCTCCCAATTTCAATTTGTTGAACTAAATCGAGTATACCACACCCGCCAAGGAAAGAACACCCCGATAGCGTAAAATTTGCAGGTGGAAACTTGTCGGGGCGGGGACTTGGCAAACCCGGCGTGATTGCGCTATAATAGAGCCGTAACAGTTCCACAAAGGTGTGGTAAGGGAGGTGCGGTCATGATCCGGGTGGCAGTCGTAGAGGATGACGCGGAGGTGCAGGGGGTATTGCAGGAGTACATCCGGCGGTATACCCGGCAGTACGGGACAGAATTTGAGGTATCGGTCTTTGCGGACGGGGTGGACATTCTGGACAATTACCGCGCCGTCTACGATGTTATTTTTCTGGATGTGGAGATGAAGCATCTGGACGGCATGACCACGGCAGAGCGCATCCGGCAGATGGATGCAGACGTCATCCTGATCTTCATCACCAATATGGCGCAGTATGCCATCCGGGGCTACTCGGTGGGGGCGCTGGACTATGTGCTGAAACCGGTGCCCTACTTTGCCTTTTCACAGCAGCTGCTCAAGGCCGTTTCCCGGCTGGAAAAGCGGGCAAAGCACTACCTGACCGTGCCGGTGGAGGGCGGGCTGCGGCGGCTGGACACTGCGAGCATCTATTACTTGGAAAGCGAGGGTCACCGGGTGAACTTTTACACCGATGAGGGCGATTTTTCGGCACCGGGCACCCTCAAGGCAGTGGAGGAAAAGTTGGCGGGCCGCCCCTTTGCCCGCTGCAACAGCGGCTATCTGGTAAATCTGGCGCAGGTGCAGGCGGTGCAGCAGAACACGGTGCAGGTGGGACCCTATGAGCTGCAGGTCAGCCGCCCCAAGCGCAAGGCCTTTCTTGCCGCACTGACCGACTACATCGGAGGTGAGGGCTCATGACCATGCTGCCGAACATCCCCCGCCTGTACACGGCGCTGGCAGAGGTGTTGGCGGTGCTGCTCTACGCCCGCCACCTGCCGCGGCGGTTCCACCGGCAGACCGCAGTCACGGTGGTGTGGGCACTGGTGCTGGGAATCTTTTTGCACAAGACCGGCTATGTGCCGCTGGCGTGGTGGGTGCCCTGTATGCTCTGCGCGGTGCTGCTGCTCTACGGGTATCTGTGGGGCAGCCGGGCGGTCAACTGGCTGGAGGCACTGTACATTACCGCCCGGGCGTTTCTGCTGGCAGAGTTTGCTGCCAGCGCAGAATGGCAGCTGCACTGCTGGCTGTTCCCGCACCGGAGCGGCTTTGACCCGCTGGCGCTGGCGCTGCTGGCGGCGGTCTACGGCGCGGTCTACGGCCTGATGTTCTGGCTGGAGCGCAGCCGTCCGCTGCCCGAAAAGCATCTGGACATCAGCAACAAGGCTGCGCTGGCGGCATTTGTCATGGCGGGCACGGTGTTCGTGGTCAGCAACCTTCTGTTTCTGGGGGAGAGCCCGGCGACCATGAACGTGTTCTGCATCCGCACGCTGGTGGATTTCTGCGGGGTGCTGATCCTGACGCTGCAGCACGAGCAACTGCGGGAGAGCGCGCTGCATCAGGAGCTTTCTGCCATGGACAATGTGCTGCACCGGCAGTACGAACAGTACAAGCGCAGCAAGGAGGGCATCGAGCTCATCAACAGCCGCTACCATGAATTGAAGGTCCAGATCGCTGATATCCGTGCCCAGCGGGACCGCGCCAAGCAGGACGCGGCGCTGGCAAAGATGGAGAACAGCATTCTGCAGTATGAGGCGGAGAACAAGACCGGAAACCCGGTGCTGGACATCCTGCTTACCGCCAAGAGCATGGAATGTCAGGAAAAGCAGATCCGCATGACCAGCGTGGCAGACGGGCATCTGCTGGACCATCTGTCCACCCGGGAGATCTGCACGCTGGTGGGCACCGCGCTGGACAACGCCATTGAAAGCTGTGCCGCCGAGCAGGACCCGGAAAAGCGGCTGATCCGCACGGCGGTGTATGCCCAGAACGGCTTTGTGCTGTTCCGGGTGGAGAACTACTGCAAAAAGCCGGTGGAGCTGGGTGCAGACGGTCTGCCGCTGCGCAGTGCCCACGGCGGTTACGACCTGCGCAGCCTGCGGGCGGCTGCGCAGCAGCACGGCGGCAGCATGACCGTGCACTGGGAGGACGGCTGGTTCACCCTGCGGGTGCTTCTGCCGCAGGCGGGGATTCAACAGACCGAGGGCGGGGAGTGATCCCCGCCCTTTTTGCAATATGCACAAAATCAGGGGCAGTGGAATTGTGAATAAGCACAATAAAAAATGAAACCAATTTGAAACTTTTTTCAAATTATGCATCCAAAACGACAGATTGTGAACAAATTGAAAATCCTCCGGCAATTTCTGGTATTATAAAGCCATGCTGGCAGGGGCGTGCCCTGCCTTTGTCCGATTCGACAAAACAAGGAGGAGAAAACTATGTTGTCCATCAATATGGATGACGTCATCAAGGTCCTCAACTCGATCAAATCGCAGTTGATCGGCTTTGGTGTCGTAGCAGTTCTGCTGATCGCAGTCATGATCGCCTGCCGTAAGCAGAGCAAGTCCAAAAAGTATCTGATCCGCTGGCAGGCGGGTCTGGGCATGGTGCTGGCACTGGCCATTACCGTGAACCTGATCCTGACCGGCCCCATGTACTCCATGGTGACCCTTGCCACCGGCCGCGGCAAGGTCAGCGAGGAAAATGTGACCTCCGCTACCCAGCTGTGCGAGAACATTGCCGATGAAGGCATCGTCCTGCTGGATAACGACGGCACCCTGCCCATGGCCAAGAACAGCAAGCTGAACGTTTTTGGCTGGGCTTCCACCAACCCCTGCTACGGCGGCACCGGTTCCGGTGCTCTGTCCGACGCCTACCCCACCGTCACCCTGCTGGAGGGCCTGAAGAACGCCGGCTTTGAGCTGAATACCGAGCTGAGCGACTTCTACACCTCTTACCGTGCTGATCGCCCGGAGGTGGGGATGTTCGCTCAGGACTGGACCCTGCCGGAGCCGGAGGCTGCACAGTACACCGACGAGATGATGAACAACGCCAAGGCTTTCTCTGATACCGCCATGGTAGTCATCACCCGCGTGGGCGGCGAAGGTGCGGACCTGCCCACCGATGTGTCTCAGGTCACCTACGACGCAGGCCACAGCTACAACGACTTTGAGCCCGGCGACCACTACCTGCAGCTGTCCAAGACCGAAAAGGACATGATGGACCTGGTCTGCAAGAACTTTGATAAGGTCGTTGTGGTCTACAACGGTGCCAACGCCATGGAGCTGGGCTGGGTCAAGGACTACAGCCAGATCAAGAGCGTTATCTGGTGCGCCGGCACCGGCCAGAGCGGCTTCAACGCTCTGGGCTCCATCCTCTGCGGCGACGTGAACCCCTCTGGCCGTACCATTGATACCTTTGTGTACGACCTGACCCAGACCCCCACTGCGAACAACTTTGGCAACTTCAACTACACCAACATGGATGAGCTCAAGGCCAGCGCCTTTGGTGCCGAGACCATCCCTGCTTTCGTGGACTATGTGGAAGGCATCTATGTGGGCTACAAGTTCTACGAGACTGCCGCCGCTGAAGGCCTCATCGACTACGACAAGACTGTGGTGTATCCCTTCGGCCGTGGTCTGAGCTACACCACCTTCACCCAGAGCCTGAACAGCGTTACCGAGGCTGACGGCACCATCACCGTGGATGTCACCGTCACCAACACCGGTTCTGCTTCCGGCAAGGAGGTCGTGGAGGTCTACTACAATCCCCCGTACACCAACGGCGGCATCGAAAAGGCTTCTGCAAACCTGATCGGCTTTGCAAAGACTTCTGAGCTGGCTCCCGGCGCTTCCGAGAACGTCACCGTTACCTTCAAGGCCGAGGATATGGCCTCCTACGATACCTACGGCAAGGGCTGCTATGTGCTGGAAAAGGGCGATTACGTCATCAGCATCAACGCCGACTCCCACACCGTGCTGGATTCCAAGACCTACACCGTGGCTTCCGACATCGTCTACGACGCTTCCAACAAGCGTGAGAGCGATGTGGAGGTCGCTGACAACAAGTTCGGCTTTGCCGAGGGCAATGTGACCTACCTGTCCCGTGCCGATGGCTTTGCCAACTACGCCGAGGCTACCGCTGCTCCCGCAGACTTCGAGCTGCCGGCAGAGGCTAAGGCTACCTTCTACAACAACTCCAACTGGAACCCCGAGGACTTCAACAATGCCGACGACGTGGCCCCCACCACCGGTGCCAAGAACGGCCTGAAGCTGAAGGATATGGTGGGCGTGGATTACAACGACGCCCAGTGGGATACCTTCCTGGATCAGCTCACTGTCTCTGACATGGACAAGCTCATTGCTCTGGGCGGCTTCCAGACTGTGGCAGTGGATTCCATCGGCAAGGTGCAGGCCATCGACTGCGACGGTCCTGCCTCTATCAACAACAACTTCACCCGGCAGGGTTCCATCGGCTTCCCCTCTGCTGTGATGATCGCAGCTACCTGGAACACCGATCTGGCACACGACTTCGGCACCTCCATCGGCAAGATGGCTGACGACATGGGCGTTTCCGGCTGGTACGCACCGGCTATGAACATCCACCGCTCCGCTTTCGCAGGCCGTAACTTCGAGTACTACTCCGAGGACGGCGTGCTGTCCGGTGCGATGGCTTCCAACGCCATCATGGGCGCTCAGGAGCAGGGCGTCTACGCCTTCATGAAGCACTTTGCCCTCAACGACCAGGAGACCAACCGCTACGGTATGCTCTGCACCTGGTCCACCGAGCAGGCCATCCGTGAGATCTACCTGAAGCCCTTTGAGGAGTGTGTCAAGGCAGCTGGCTGCCACGCTGCCATGTCCTCCTACAACTACATCGGCAACACCTACGCAGGCAGCTGCGACGCTCTGCTGAACAAGGTCCTCCGTGGGGAGTGGGGCTTTGTGGGCATGGTGCTGACCGACTACTACGGTGTGTGCGGCTATCAGGATGCTGACCGTCTGATCCGCAACGGCGGCGACCTCTGCCTGGTCAACTACGACACCGAGACCAACCACCTGACCGATACCACCAGCGCTACCGCTCTGGTGTCCGCACGTCAGGCCTGCAAGAACATCCTGTACACTGTGGCAAACTCCCGTGCTTACTACCCCGAGAACCTGAACCCCGGTATGCCCGGTTGGGAAAAGGTGATGATCGGTGTGGACGTTGTACTGGCAGCCGCTCTGATCGCACTGGAAGTTCTGGTGGTCAAAAAGGGCTATGCAAAGCGCAAGGAAGAGGAAGTCAACGCCTGATCCTGGGCAAGACATTCTGAACGGATGCAGCACCTGAACTGAAACCAGATAAAAGGCCCGCTGCGTAAAAAACAGCGGGCCTTTTCTGGATTTGAAAAGGCGAAGAGGAAAATGCCATGAAACATACAGATATCATCAACAGCCTGAGCCTGGAACAAAAATGCGCCCTGCTGAGCGGCGGCACGGTGTTCACCACCCGGGCGCTGCCGGGCAAGGGAATCCCGGCCATTACCCTGTCGGACGGCCCCAACGGCGTGCGCAAGCAGGCGGGCGCGGCTGACCATCTGGGCCTGAACCCCAGTGTGCCTGCCACCTGCTTCCCCACCTCGGCTACCGTTGCCAACAGCTGGGACCCGGAGCTTGGCGAGGCTGTGGGCGCAGCCATGGGCGAAGAAGCAGCGGCACAGGGCGTGTCGGTGCTGCTGGGCCCCGGCCTGAACATCAAGCGCAGCCCCCTGTGCGGCCGCAACTTCGAGTATTTCTCGGAGGACCCCTACCTTGCCGGTAAGATGGCTGCGGCCTACGTCCGCGGCATCCAGAAAAACGGCATTGCCGCCTGTCCCAAGCACTTTGCGGTGAACAGTCAGGAGCTGCGCCGCATGGCCTCGGATTCCATCGTGGACGAGCGCACCCTGCGGGAAATTTACCTGACCGGCTTCGAGATGGTGGTCAAGGAAGCGCAGCCTAAGACCATCATGTCCGCCTATAACCTTGTCAACGGCACCTACGCCAACGAGAACACCCACCTGCTCATGGATATCCTGCGCGGGGACTGGGGCTTTGACGGCGCAGTGGTCACCGACTGGGGCGGCAGCAACGACCACGCCTTGGGCGTAAAGAACGGATCTACGCTGGAAATGCCCGCCCCCGGCGGGGACGCCATTCGGGAGCTGATGAAAGCGGTGCAGACCGGCAAGATCACCGAAGCGGACGTGGACGCCCGGCTGGAGGAACTGCTGGAGCTGGTGTTCACCACCAAGGCGGCGGTGGACGCCGCACCCGGCAAGTTCGATGCCGACGCCCACCACGCACTGGCACGCCGGGCTGCTGCCCAGAGCATCGTGCTGCTGAAGAACGAAAACGGCCTGCTGCCCCTTGCAAAGGGGGAGAAGGTGGCAGTCATCGGCGACTTTGCCCAGACGCCCCGTTATCAGGGTGCAGGCTCCAGCGCCGTCAACTCCATCAAGGTGGATTCCTTTCTGGACTGCCTTGCCGAAAGCGGCCTGAACAGCGTCGGCTACGCCAAGGGCTTTGACCGGCAGGGCAAGCCCGACGAGGCGCTGAAGGCCGAGGCGGTGCAGCTGGCAAAGAACGCCAATGTGGTGCTGCTGTGCATGGGTCTGGACGAGATCAAAGAGAGCGAGGGCATCGACCGCGCCGACATGAAGCTGGCAGAGAACCAGCTGGAACTGCTGGCCGCTGTGGCGGCGGTAAACCCCAACGTGGTGGTGCTGCTGAGTGCAGGCTCCTCGCTGGAAAGCGGTTGGGCCAAGGACTGCAAGGCGCTGGTCTATGGCTGTCTGGGCGGTCAGGCCGGTGCGGGCGCACTGGTCGAGGTGCTGACCGGTGCACAGAACCCCTGCGGCAAGCTGGCGGAGACTTGGGCGCGCAGCTACGCCGACACCCCCGCAAAGGCGCATTTCGGCGGCGACGGCCCCACTGTGGAGTACCGCGAGGGGCTGTATGTGGGCTACCGCTACTACGACACCGCCGGTGTGCCCACCGCCTTCCCCTTCGGCTACGGCCTGAGCTATACCAGCTTTGCGTACAGTGACCTGAAAGCAGACGAAAACGGCGTGACCCTGACTGTCACCAACACCGGCAGCTGTGCAGGTGCCGAGGTGGTGCAGCTTTATGTGGCAAAGCCGGATGCAACGATTTTCCGCCCCGCCAAGGAGCTGAAGGGCTTTATCAAGGTGCAGCTGGAAGCCGGAGAGAGCAAGACCGTCACCATCCCGCTGGACGATAAGGCCTTCCGCTACTGGAACGTCAAGACCGACCGCTGGGAGGTGGAAGGCGGCAGCTATCAGCTGCTGGTGGGCGCTTCCAGCGCCGATATCCGCTTGACTGCCGCCGTCACGGTGGCGGGCACCGGCGCACCCGACCCCTACGCGGGCAAAGACCTTGCCCATTACCGCACCGCACAGGTGCAGAATGTGCCGGACGCGGAGTTTGAAGCGCTGCTGGGCCGTCCCATCCCGGAGAACAAGGTACACATCGACCGCAACATGACGCTGGGCGAGATGGGACACGGACGCAGCCCCATCGGCTGGCTGGCAGCTGCCGTGCTGGGTACCCTGCTGCGCCGCAGCATCAAAAAGGGCAAGCCTGACCTGAACATCCTGTTCCAGTACAATATGCCTTTGCGTGCGCTGGCCAAAATGACCAACGGCGCTATCAGCATGGGCATGGTGGACGGCATCGTGATGGAGCTGCAGGGCTTCTGGGTCATCGGCCTTGTGCGGGTGATCGTGGAGGCCGTGAAGAACCTCGTGCTGAACAGCCGCATGGAAGAGCGTCTGAAAAACAGCTGAAAGGAAGCAGGCTATGAATTTCTGGAATAACTTTGCGGCAAAGCACCCCGCCGCTGCCAAGTGGGTGCGCGAGGGCGGTCTGTTCGTCATCGTGTCCAACCTCATCACCGTGTTCAAGTACCTGCTGCTGCAATTTCTGCCCAAGGCCTTTGCAAGCCTGCCGGTGGTGGATTTCGGCTGGCCGGGCATTGATATCACCCTGTTCGGCGAGACCTTCAAGTGGAACATCCTCGGCTACGATGCCGCCCACGGCGGTCTGCCCTACTTCTGCGCCTACATGATCGCCATGGTCATCGGCGAGTGCATCAATTTCCCCATCCAGCGTAATTTCGTGTTCCGCAGCAAGGGCAATCTGGCAAAGCAGATCGGCTGGTATGTGCTGGCGTTCTGCGTCATCACCTGCATCGTCAACTCCATCAACTGCATCTGGGTGGCTGTGGCCGGTCTGCTGGTGCCTGATTTCATCTACAACATCGGCACCACGGTGCTCAACGGCGGCATCTCGATGGTCATCTTCTTCTTCGTGAACAAGATCATCTTCCCCGAAGGCGAAGCCGCAAAATAATCTGTCATCTTCTTTATTTTCATCATTTTCTTCATCCGAACCAACGGGCCGTCCTCTGGAGGAGGACGGCCCGTTGGCATATTGAGCGGTTTTGGACGCTGCAAAGGACGAAATTTCGGTCATAGGGTAAGAATCTGCCCAGGGGTCTTGTACTTTGATGCTTTACTGTGGTAAAATCATGCCATGCTTTTATCATAGAGGAAAAAGCACCAAAGGGGGAACGTGTATGAGTGAGATCTGTATCATCGTCACCATCGTCGTCTATCTTGCGGCCATGCTGCTGGTGGGTTTCGCCTACAGCAAGACCAACAACGACAGCGCCGACTTCTACCTCGGCGGCCGGAAGATGGGGCCGCTGGTCACGGCCATGAGCGCCGAGGCCAGCGATATGTCCAGCTGGCTGCTGATGGGTATGCCGGGTCTGGCCTATCTGACAGGCATTGCCTCGCCGGGCTGGACGGCCATCGGCCTTGCGCTGGGTACCTGGCTCAACTGGCTCATCGTGGCCCGGCGGCTCCGCCGCCATTCGGCCAACCTCGACGCCATCACGGTACCGCAGTTCTTGTCGCTTCGCTTCCATGACCAGCGCAACCTGCTGAACGCTCTGGGCGCGGTCATCATCATCGTCTTCTTCGTGCCGTATACGGCCTCGGGCTTTGCGGCCTGCGGCAAGCTGTTCCACAGCCTCTTCGGCGTAGATTACATGGCAGCAATGCTGGTGTCGGCCCTCGTCATCGTGGGCTATACCATCCTCGGCGGCTTCCGCGCCGTCACCACCACCGACCTCATCCAGTCGGTGGTCATGTCGCTGGCCCTCATCGCGGTGCTGGGCTACGGCATCGTCGTGGCCGGCGGCTGGGGCGCTGTGGTGGAGAACGCCCAGAGCCTTTCCGGCTACCTGACCATGACGGCCAGCCACGACGCTGTGACCGGCGGGGCCGCATCCTACAGCCTGCTGGACATCGTCTCCACCATGGCGTGGGGTCTCGGCTACTTCGGGATGCCCCACATCCTGCTCCGCTTCATGGCCATCGAGGACGAGAAGAAGCTGGTGCTCAGCCGCCGCATTGCCACCGTCTGGGTGGTCATCGCCATGGCGGCGTCCATCGTCATCGGCATGGTGGGCCTCGGCATGACCAGGGTCGGTGCGCTGGAATTCCTCAGCGGCTCGTCCAGTGAGACCCTCATCGTCCGCATCGCCAGCCTCATCAGCCAGCACGGTGTGCTGGCGGCAGTCCTGGCCGGACTCATCCTTGCAGGCATCCTGGCGGCTACGATGTCCACGGCGGACAGCCAGATGCTGGCCGCTGCGTCCAGCGTGTCCCAGAACATTTTGCAGGAGTTCGGCCACCTCAAACTGAGCGAGAAGCAGAGCCTCTTCGCAGCCCGCCTGACCATCATCTGCGTCAGCGTGGTGGGCGTGGTGCTGGCCCGCGACCCGGATTCCAGCGTCTTCGGCATCGTCAGCTTTGCGTGGGCCGGTTTCGGCGGCTCCTTCGGCGCTGTCGTCCTCTGCGCCCTGTTCTGGAAGCGCTGCAACTGGCAGGGCGCTCTGGCCGGTATGCTCTCCGGCGGCCTGATGGTCTTCGTCTGGAAGTACATCGTCAGCCCGCTGGGCGGCGTCTTCGGCATCTATGAGCTTCTGCCCGCCTTCCTCGTCTCGCTGGCCGTCTGCGTGGTGGTCAGCCTCGTGACCCAGGCTCCCACGGAAGATATTCTGGCCGAGTTCGACGCGGCAAAGTGACCGGTAAAAACAAGAGGAGGGCCTGTGCTGAAACCCGGCACAGGCTCTCCTTTTATGCTTGTGTGACGCTTCCGTGTTCCACCCGGTAGACCTTGTCAAACTGCTTCATGAACGCCCCCGAGATGTCGTGGGTGATGGCCACCACCATGCAGGGGAGCGCGAGCAGATTTTTCATGATCTGTCCGCTGGTGTCGGGGTCGAGGCTGGCGGTGATCTCGTCGGCGATGATGAGGTCGTACCGGCGAAGCGCCAGCCGTGCGATGCCGATGCGCTGGCGCTGCCCGCCCGAGAGATTCTTGCCGTTCTCGCTGATGAGGGTGTCGAGGCCGTCGGGCAGGGTGCTTACCCAGTCGGTGAGGCCCGCCATCCCGATGGCGTGGGAAAGCTGAGCCTCGGGGAAGTCCGCGCCGAGGCAGATGTTGCTGCGGAGGGTGTCATTGAAGAGATAGGTTGTCTGGGCAATGTAACCTACCCGCTGGTAGAGGCTCTGACGGTCGATGTCACGCAGCTGCTGGCCGTTGAAGAGGATGCTGCCGGTATAGTCTGGGTAGTACTGGAACAGCAGCTTTGCCAGTGTAGACTTGCCGCAGCCGCTTTCGCCCACGAGGACGGCTTTTTCCTGCCCGGAGACCGTCAGCCGGACGCCGCGCAGCACCGGTGCAGCGGCCCCGGGGTAGGAAAAGCCGGTGTCCTTGCACTCGATGTGCTCGAGTTTACCGATGGCCCGGCCCGCAGAGACTTTTTCCGGGCCGGACATGGCTGCTTCCAGCCGCTGACGGATGCCCTTCGAGGATCTGACCTTGGCCCAGCACTGGGCAATCTGATTACAGGGCGTGATGACGAAGTTCGCCATGCTGGCGGCGGTGGAGACGGTGCCCATCGTCAGCCGCCCGTCGAAAGCGAGAAAAAGGCCCACCAGCATGACGATGGGGAAGATGAGATTGCTGATGAGAGAGGTGTTGACCACCATGGCGTTGAGGCTCTGCTGGTAGGCTTGCTCGCTGTCGCGGGCCTGCCGGGCAGCATCTCGGTGGCGGGCGGCATAGGCGTCCTCCCGCAGAAAGCCCCGGATGACCTCGAACCCGCCCAGAAGCTCCTTGAGCTGCTGGGTGTAGCCCGCCATCTGGAGCGAAAAAGCGTCTCGGGAGGCTTTGAGCCGCTCATTCATCTTCCGGGGCAGGACCAGCGGCGGCACGGTCACAAGCAGGATGGCCGCCAGCATCACCGGGCTGATGTAAAGGTACATCCCCAGCGCACAGAGCATGATGCCGCCCCAGAACGCGATGTTGAAGAGGGACATATAATAGTCGTCGTAGAGGGTGCGCAGGTCGGTGGTCAGCAGGGAGAGATAGGCTGCGTCGCCCTCCCGCTGATATTGGGACACCGGGCGGCGCAGCACCCGCTCCATGACCTGTCCCCGTACCTGCTCCACGGCGCCGCAGGCGAGTTTTGTAAAGGAGCGGCGGCTCAGCCGTTCGAAAAACCAGCTGGTGAAGGTGATGAGGAACACCAGCCCCATATAGCCCAGCGCCTCCTGCTTGCTCTTGGAGTCGATGAGCCACTTGAGCTGGAAGTTTTTCAGCGGCGCGAAAAAGGATACCGCCGCCGTAAAGAGCGCGAAGAGCATGAGCTTCACCCAGTGGTGTCGGAAGTAGTCGTTGACCGTTGCTTTTTTCATGCGTAGTATCCTCCGCAGAGTACTATAAAACGAGATGGATTACAAGAAAGACCCCTCCGACTTCCTTTTTGCGGGAGATCGGAGGGGTCTTGATCTTATGGCCTTATGTAAGAGGTGCTGTCAGCTTACAGCTGGGGGCCGGCGGAGACCAGAGCCTTGCCGTGCTCGTTGCCCTCGTACTTTGCGAAGTTCTTGATGAAGCGGCCAGCCAGATCCTTGGCCTTCTCTTCCCACTGAGCGGCATCTGCGTAGGTGTCGCGGGGGTCGAGGATGGCGGGGTCGACACCGGGCAGAGCGGTGGGAACCTCAAAGTCGAAGTAGGGGATCTTCTTGGTGGGAGCCTCGTTGATGGCACCGCTCAGGATGGCGTCGATGATGCCGCGGGTATCCTTGATGGAGATGCGCTTGCCGGTGCCGTTCCAGCCGGTGTTGACCAGATAAGCCTTTGCGCCGCTGGCCTTCATCTTCTTGACCAGCTCCTCAGCGTACTTGGTGGGGTGCAGCTCCAGGAAAGCC
>OHEX01000604.1_pt1 | contig 16656 bp, 10 predicted proteins | sample 1567361 | NCBI WGS metagenome assembly OHEX01 (sample SAMEA3879585, study PRJEB24766) | human gut metagenome | biome: human-associated habitat; feature: feces | place: USA | collected 1985/1987 | reverse complement strand
CTGTTATGTAGAGTCCGCTTACAACCGCTTTGACTTCTTTTTTCACCGGAAGAACTTCAAACACTTTGTTCTCGCACATAAGAGTCATGATCTTTGCGCCGATCTTTGCTTTTACGACCGGAACTTTTGTACGGCGAAGATACTTCGGCGTATTGTCTACGACCATCTGCGGAAGTCCCGCTTCTTTTAATCTTAGTTTCTTTTTATCGATGATGAGCATGCTGACAACTTGTGCCGCCGCTGCCATCTGCTCCTGCTGTTCCGCCTGTTTTTTCTCGGCCTTCTTTCCGAAAATGTAAAGACCGACGAGCACCCCGATCAATATCACGAGAATGACGATCATCACAATGGTGAATGTACTCATGACAACTCCTCCTAAATCCTACTGTATAATGTTATTTTCCGCATTTACGCAAATATCATTGTAACATTGTTTTTTGTGTAGTGCAAGTAAAAAGGGGTTTACTTTTGAGTAGGTGAACGAGTATACTGTTATAGTACATGAAAGTACATAAAAAGGAGTTATATTATTTATGGCAGAAATGATTTGGAACGCAGCGGTGAGTGTCTATAATTTTATTATGGATAATATTGTTCTGATCAATATTTTCCTTGCGCTGGTCATCGTCTTTTTTCAGCGCAGATCCCCGCAGACTGTTTGGACATGGCTGCTTTTGCTTTATTTTATACCGATCCTCGGATTTGTTATGTATTTGATCATCGGACAGGATTTCCACAAGAGCAGGATGTTTAAAGCAAAAGAGATCGAAGGTGAACTAAAATATGCAGTCCGGCGGCAGGAGGAGACGATTTATTATAAACGGCTTCGCATGGCGAATCCGGAGATGTCAAGGTTTAAAGATCTGATTCTTTATAATCTGGAAGCCGGGGAAGCGGTTCTGACAGATAATAACGATATTCGCGTTTATACGGACGGAAAAGAGAAGTTCCGTGCGCTTATAGAAGAGATGAAGCAGGCGAAGAGATATATCCACATGCAGTATTACATTATCCGCAACGATGAATTGTGGCAGGAAGTAGAGAAGGTACTTATTCAAAAAGCGAGAGAAGGCGTGGAAGTTCGTGTCCTTTTTGACAGTATGGGATGCAGAACGATGAAAAACCGTGACTGGGAGCGCCTCGAAAAAGAAGGAATTCAAGTTGCGGAATTCTTCCCGGCGCTGCTTGGGCAGCTGCAGCTTCGTGTGAATTACCGGAATCACAGAAAAATCGTTGTTATTGACGGAAGAGTCGGTTTTGTAGGAGGATTTAACGTCGGAAGAGAGTATCTCGGACGGGATAAGAAATTCGGTTATTGGCGGGATACCCATCTGTGTATCGAAGGCGCGGCGGTAACGTCGCTGGCAGTCCGGTTTGTTCTCGATTGGAATTATGCGGCGAAAGAAAACTTGTTTTTAGAAGATTCATTGTTTGAAATTCCGCAATATACGAGAAACGGAAGAGATCCGGTGCAGATCATATCAAGCGGACCGGACTCGAAAACGAAGATGATCCACGACAATTACTTACGACTTATTCATAGGGCACAGGATCATGTCTATATCCAGACGCCGTACTTTATACCGGACGATTCGATCTTGGACGCTTTGAAAATCGCCGCAAAATCAGGCGTTGATGTGCGGATCATGATACCGTGCAAGCCGGATCATCCGTTTGTTTACTGGGCGACTTACTCTTATATCGGAGAGATGGTTGCCGCCGGAGCAAAATGCTATGTGTACAACAACGGATTTCTTCACGCTAAGACATTGAGTATCGACGGCATGGTCGCATGTGTCGGAACGGCAAATATGGACTTTCGGAGTTTTGGGTTGAATTTTGAGGTGAACGCAGTGATTTACAGCGAGCGTACAGTACAAAGATTGGAACGTGCGTTTGAAAACGATATGACGCTGTGTACGCAGGTGACAAGGAAAGTATATGATGAAAGAGGACTTGTCATAAAAGCGAAAGAACAGTTTTCGCGCTTGCTTTCCCCGCTTTTGTAAAAGGATGATAAAGGAAAGATCAGGCGTATATAGATGGAACTCGTACGTGAAAATCAAAAAAACGTACGGCAAATATGCATGCAGTAAAAATAAATATAAATAAAAGACGCGTATAAAACGCGGACAAAAAAGGAGATTATTATGAAAAAAAGAATTGTATCAATGATGCTTGCGGCAATGGTGGCTCTTTCCGTTGTAGGATGCGGAAGTAAAACATTGTCAAACGACTATGTAACGGTAAAGCAGTATAAAGGTCTTGAAGTTGCACAGGTAGAAAAGGTTGAAGTGACAGATGAGCAGGTTGAGCAGTCTGTTCAGGCAAACTTAAATGCGGCGGCAGAAAAAGAGCCGATCAAAGATCGTGCGGCGGAAAAAGGCGATTGGGTAAACATTGACTATACAGGATATATCGATGATGTGGCATTTGAAGGGGGAACAGCGACGGGATCCGATCTGGAGCTCGGAAGCGGAAGCTTTATCGGAGCAGAGGGCGGTTATGCCGGATTTGAAGATCAGATCATCGGACACAGTACAGGAGAAGAATTCGATATAGAAGTGAAGTTTTCGGATTCTTATCCGGGAACAGATGTGGCAGGAAAAGTTGCACGTTTCCACATCGTATTGAATGAAATTTACAAACAAAACATTCCGGAATTGACAGACGAGTGGGTGGCAAGCAACAGCAAGACGGCAAAAACAGCGGACGAATACCGCAAAGAAGTCCGTAAACAGATTGAAAGCAGCGCGGAGACAGCAAATGAGACAACATTAAAATCAGAGATCCAGGAAGCGCTTCTCGAAGAGATCGATGTGAAAAAATATCCGAAAGACGCTGTGGAAGAACAGAAAAAGCAGATGACAGATTACTATACACAGATGGCAGGATTATACGGAATTGAATTGTCTGAGTTCATCACGACATATCTGCAGATGACAGAAGATGAGTTTAATTCAAAAGTAAAAGAAAGCGCACAGCAGACAGCGGCGTTTGACGAGGCAATTAAACTGATCGCGGAAAAGCAGAAACTTGAGCCGTCAGAAAAAGAATACAAAGAAAAATTCAAAGAATATGCAGAGCAGGCGGGAGCCGATGTGGATGCTTATGTAGAACAGGTTGGAGAAGATGTGCTGAAAGCTGCGATTTTAAGAGACGCTGTGCTTGATTACCTTGTGGATAATTGTGTTCAGGTAGAAAATTCAGACAGTGATGCCGACAGTAATTCAAATAACAAGGAAGACAGCAGTAAATAAGATCTGTGCCGGATGCCGGTAAATGAGATATGTGAAGGCAGGACATGCGCTGCCTGAACCGGATGTGGATCGGGCAGTGTAAAAGCAAAAGAAAGTATTCAGGGAAAAGGAGACAGAGGCAATGAAAATGGAAAACGAACGGCTCTGTATTGAGATTTCAGAGCATGGGGCTGAGGTTACCCGTATATATGATAAAAAGAAAGAGACGGAACTTCTGTGGGAGGGAAATCCCACGTATTGGAAAAGACATTCCCCGATCCTTTTCCCGAACGTAGGAAAAACCTATAAAAATAAAGTAAAGATTAACGGAATATCTTATCCGACGTCAGGACACGGATTCGCAAGGGATAACGATTTTAAATGCATCTGTACAAAGCCCGATAAGGCAGCGTTTTTGTTCTCATCAGGGGAAGAAACAAAAGAAGTATATCCCTTTGATTTTGAACTGATCGTTACATATATTCTCAAAGAAAACAGCCTGATCGTGAAATGGGAAGTGCACAATACCGGAGACGACGATATGTATTTTACGATCGGTGGGCATCCGGCTTTCCGTTTTCAAAAAGCGGATGAGAAAAAGACGGATTATAAGTTGAGATTTCCGGATAAAAAGGCACTTGAATATATTCTGGTAGATCTCTCCGAATGTGTAGCCGATCCCGGCACAGTGTACAAGCTGGAGCTGGAAGATGGATTCTGCGCTTTGAATGAGGAAATGTTTGAACACGACGCACTGATTTTTGACGGCGGTCAGTTTGACGAAGTATGGCTCTGTCACAAAGGTGGAGAACCATATGTAGGCATGAAATGTAAAGGATTTCCGAATTTCGGCATTTGGTCTGTGAAAGACGCTCCTTTCGTCTGTCTTGAACCGTGGATGGGACGGTGCGACGATGTCGGCTTTGACAAAGAACTTTCGGAAAAACCATATATCAATAAAGTGAAGCCGGGAGAGAGCTTTGAACAAAGTTATGAAATATTGACGGCAGAATGTTGATCGGCCGATCAGATAAAATCGAAAATATATATTGAATATATTTTTGGAAAATACCGATGAAAAGATTCGGTACAGCGGGAGGAAGAAGACAATGCTTCTTACGATTGATATAGGAAATACAAATATTACAATGGGTGTGTTCGAGGAAGAGTTCCTGCTCGGTATGTTCCGTATGACGACAAAACGGGCGAGGACATCAGACGAATACGGATTCACCATATGCGGAATACTGGAGCACAGAGGAATCGACTCAAAGCAGATCGATTCGGTGATCGTTGCGTCGGTTGTCCCCGACATTATGCACTCTTTTACAAGCGGTATTATCAAATATTTAGGAACGGAACCGATGATCGTATCTTCTCAGACAGATACAGGAGTTCGTGTTGTGACTGAAAATCCGACGCGGACAGGACCGGACAGAATCGTCAATGCGGCAGCGGGGTATGCTATTGCAGGAGGACCTGCGATCGTGGTTGATTTCGGAACGGCTACGACGTATGATTTGATAGGTCCTGAATGTACGCTTGAAGCATGTGTGATCGCCCCGGGCATTGAAACGGCAGGACGTTCTCTGTGGGACGGAGCGGCGATGCTTCCGGCGATTCAGATCCGAAGACCGGAATCCGTGCTTGCATCGGAGACGATTAGCGGAATGCAGGCAGGACTTGTATACGGAGCGATCGGACAGACGGAATATATAGTAAAAAAAATGAAAGAAGAGTCGGGATATAAAAATGCCTATGTGATTGCCACAGGCGGGCTGGGTAAAATTATCGCCGATGAAACAGAATGCATAGATCTGTATGATCCACAGCTTACACTGAACGGCTTGCGAATGATTCATGAGAAAGTGCAGAAAAAAAGATGAAGAAGCTGAAAATAGGAAATGTAGAATTGGAAAACCGATACCTATTAGGACCTATGGCAGGGGTGACAGACCTGCCTTTTCGTTTGCTGTGCAAGGAACAGGGAGCGGGTCTTTTAGGGATGGAAATGGTTAGTGCAAAAGCAATTTTGTATCAAAATAAAAATACAGAGAAACTCATGGAAATACATCCAGAAGAGCAGCCGGTATCTTTGCAGTTGTTTGGTTCTGATCCGAAGATTATGAGCGAGATGGCGAAAAGAATTGAAGAACGTCCTTTTGCGATTCTCGATATCAATATGGGGTGTCCGGTACCGAAAGTTGTAAAAAACGGGGAGGGGTCTGCTTTGATGAAAAACCCCTCTCTTGTTTATGAGATTGTAAACGCGATCGTTAAAGCAATAGAGAAGCCCGTTACGGTAAAAATCCGAAAAGGGTTCGACGATGCGCATGTAAATGCAGTCGAAGTCGCAAGAGCGGCGGAAGAAGCGGGAGCGTCGGCGGTTGCGGTTCACGGAAGGACGAGAGAGCAGTATTATAGCGGAGAGGCGGACTGGGACATTATCAGGCAGGTGAAAGAGGCGGTTTCCATTCCTGTAATCGGAAACGGCGATGTCACTACACCGGAAAAAGCAGAAGAACTTGTTCAAACGACAGGATGCGACGGAATTATGATCGCAAGAGGCGCACAGGGAAACCCGTGGATCTTTTCGGAAATGATCGGCAAGGAAAAAAACGGAGTAACTCCGCCCAGACCTGATAAAGAGGCAATACGGAATATGATCCTCAGGCATTCAAAGCTTCAGATTCAGTATCGCGGAGAATTTGCGGGAATGCGGGAGATGCGCAAACATGTAGCCTGGTACACGAAAGGACTGACAGGAGCGGCAGATCTCCGGCGCAGAGTAAATGAGACAGAGACATTAGATGAACTGATGATGTTATTGGAAGAACTATGAAAATCTGCACAAAAAATATCCTTTAATATGTGAAGCGGCAAGATAAAAATAGTAAAAATGCCAAAAAGCAAAAACGACCTTACAAAAATGTTACGGTAATCTATACAAAATAAACAAAGTTTTGTATAATTTATATATTACGCATAGTAACATGGAGAAAAAGGTCGTTTTTCTTTATTTCGTTTCATGGAATATGCGTGAAAATTCAGAACGAAGGAGTGCTCCGGAACTATAGGGGCGAAAAAGTTTATGAAAAATCTCAAGTGGAAGAAAGCAGGTTCGGCAGTTCTTGCTACAGCTTTGGCAGGAAGCATGGTGTTGCCGGCAACAGCCTACGCACAGGGTGAGATCGTTCAACTGGAAGGGGGAACTTCGACGCAGACAAACACAGCGCCGGAGCAGGTGTTCCTTAACAAATACAGCGGAACGGTCAGAACGCAGAACTTCAACGATAACTGGAAGTTCTATTTAGGAGACGCAAGCGGAGCGCAGACTCCGGCATTTGACGACTCCTCATGGGATCAGGTGAACCTGCCGCATGATTACAGTATCGACCAGAAATATAACCGTTCAATGGATGGAGAGAGTGGATATCTTCCGGGCGGTACAGGATGGTACAGGAAAAGCTTTACTGTAGATAAGAGCCTTGAGGGCAAACGTATCAGTATCGACTTCGGCGGCGTGTACATGAATGCAACTATTTATGTAAACGGTAAAAAGCTCGGTACACATCCGTATGGATACACACCATTCTCTTTCGATATTACAGATAATGTGAAGTTCGGAAAAGAAAACGTGATTGCCGTTAAAGTAGATCACCAGACACCGTCAAGCCGTTTTTACTCAGGAAGCGGTATTTACAGAGACGTAGACTTTGTTGTAACCGATACAGTTCATGTAGATAAGAACGGAACAAAGATTGAGACACCGGATCTGAAAGAGCATGTAGATGGAAACAATGTTGCGGTGAAAGTAAAAACAACTGTTGTAAATGAATCCGAGAGGGATGCATCTGTAAAAGTAAAACATACGATCTATCCGAAAAACGGAACGGCAGAGCAGGCAGTTGCTACGTTTGAGTCACAAGAGGCAGTTGCTGTAGAAAAAGGTAAGTCAAAAGACGTATCTGCAGATTTTACAGCATCAGGCGTACAGCTTTGGAGTACAACAACTCCAAATCTCTATACTGTGAAAACAGAAGTCCTTATGGACGGTGCTACAGTTGATACATACGAGACAGATTATGGTTTCCGCTACTTTGCATTTGATAAAAACAATGGATTCACTCTGAATGGTCAGAAGATGAAACTTCAGGGAGTATGTATGCATCATGATCAGGGCGCGCTTGGTTCGGTTGCAAATGACCGCTCTACAGAGCGTCAGGTAGAGATCCTGAAAATGATGGGATGTAACTCTATCCGTGTGACACATAATCCGGCGTCAGACGAATTGATCGATGCATGTAATAAGCATGGAATCTTAGTGATCGACGAGGCATTTGACGGATGGGTAGCTCCGAAAAACGGCAATTCAAACGATTATGCAAAATGGTTTAATAAAGAAATTGAATCTGATAATGAAATCATGGGCGCTGCGGACAATATGACATGGGCGCAGTTTGATCTTACAGCAATGATCGAGCGTGGACAGAATGATCCGGCGATTATTATGTGGTCGCTCGGTAACGAGATGTGGGAAGGAACAGGCGGATATAGTGCTGCTTATAAGACTGCTCAGGACAATCTTGTGAAATGGGCACAGGCGGCGGATACTACACGACCGGTAACAACCGGAGATAATAAGCTAAAAGGCGAAGAGGAAGGCTCAATTACTCTCGCTAATGGCTTACAGGAAGCGTCGGGAATCCATGGAATGAATTATGCAAGCGGCGCGGAGTATGACAAAATTCACAAAAAATATTCAGAATGGCCGTTATATGGTTCGGAAACGGCATCAGCAGTTAACAGCCGAGGAATTTATAAAGGCATGAATAGTCAGCATAATTATGGAAATCATGATTTGACGTCTTATGATACATCGGCAGTAGGCTGGGGAGCTACGGCAAGCAGCGCTTGGTATGAAGTAATTAAAAGAGATTTCCTTGCCGGTGAATATGTATGGACAGGATTTGACTATATCGGAGAACCGACTCCGTGGAATGATCCATATGGAAGTTTAGGACAAGGTGGCACATGGCCGCTTCCGAAAAATTCTTATTTTGGAATTGTTGATACGGCAGGACTTCCGAAGGACAGCTATTACTTCTACCAGAGTCAGTGGAATGACAGTGTGAATACACTGCATATTCTTCCGGCATGGAATGAAGATGTTGTGTACAAAAAAGAAGGAAATAAAGTTCCGGTAGTTGTATACAGCGATGCAAAAAAAGTAGAATTGTTCTTCACTCCGGCAAATGGCGGTGAGAAGAGATCGCTTGGCGAAAAGGAATTTGCACAAAAAACGACGACTGCAGGATATACATATCAGATGTATGAAGGCGAAGGAAAGAGCAGTAAAGAACATGAGAATTTGTACATGACATGGATGGTTCCATATGAAGCCGGAACAATTACTGCAAAAGCGTGGGATAAAGACGGTCAAGAAATAACAGAAAATATCCAAGGACGCACATCGGTAACTACGACAGGAGCGGCGGCGAAACTTCAAGTAAAAGCCGACAGAGAAACGATTAAAGCAAACGGTGAAGATCTTTCTTATCTTACAGTGAATGTTACAGATGAAAACGGAAATATTGTGCCGAATGCGGAAAATAAGGTGACATTTGAAGTGAGCGGCGATGGTGTGCTTGCAGGTATAGATAACGGAAGACCTATAGATCATCAGTCCTACAGAGATGACAATAGAAAAGCATTCAGCGGACAGCTTGTAGGTATCGTTCGTTCCACAAAATCGGCAGGAACAATCACTGTGAAAGTCAAAGCGGATGGAATGGAAGATCAGACGGTGCAGATTAAAACAGAGGCATCATCAGATGGAACAACTGAAGAAAAAGCAATCAGCAGCGTTGAGATGTCCAAAAACTACTATGTAAAAGTGGGTAATCGTCCACAGCTTCCGGCAGAACTGGATGTTATTCTTAATGATAAGTCAGAAGCAAAAGGAAAGGTAACATGGGAGGACGTTGCAGAAGATCAGGTCAATCAGTCAGGTACATTCAGCGTGACAGGAACAATTACAGTTGAAGGTGTCGATAAAGCAGAAACGGTTTCCGTTAATGTAAATATGATTGATACAGTAGCAGCGTTGTTAAATTATTCAACAACAACAAGTGTTGGAGTAGAACCGATTCTTCCGACATCAAGACCTGCTGTCATGGAAGATGGAACAATACTTACGGCATCATTCCCGGTGACATGGGAAAAACCAAAAGACGGTTATAATACAGCCGGAATTGTACAAGTAAAAGGAACGGCTGATGTGTTCGGGGAATCAATGGATGTTACGGCATCTGTGAGAGTTCAGGAAGCGGAAGTTACAGTTGGTGCTAATATCGCAAAAGATGCACTGACTTTGAAACAGGACCTCACAGTTACTTCAGATACACTTGAAGCAATCCGCGACGGCAGCCGAGAAGTTTCCAGCAATACAAGCGGTGGAGCAAATACGACGCTTTGGAGTAATTATGATAATTCTAATCAAAACAGAGATGATAAAGATGCAGAGATTACGTTTGAATATGCAACAAAGATGAACTTTAATCAGATCAAGATTTTCTTTAGACAGGATAGTTACTCAGCAACATATCCGGATGCGAAGACAACACAGATTTTCGTATCAGATACAGGTGCAGCAGATACGTGGACATTAGTTGATACTACAGAGACTATTGCACAACAAGATAATAACGGAGTAAAAGAGTATAAATATGATTTTGCGCCGACAAGCGGTGTGTTTGTTAAGATTCGTGTGGTGAATTCTAATGCAACCGGTAAACCGGCAGGATTTACATGTACAGCGATTGCTGAGGCGGAATTGTATAAAGCAGAAACCGCAGATTTTGCAACAAACACAACAGCGGAACTGCAGAGCCTGACTGTAGATGGTAAAGCGGCTCCGGCAGAAGCGCTTACAGCAGGATCATGGAATGTTTCGGCAAAAGAAGTGAAAGAAATCGCAGCAGTAGGAAAAGACAATGCGGCTGTAACAATACTTCCGGCAAAGAATAATGCTGTAAAAATATTGATCGAATCAGAAGATCATAAAACACAGAATACATTTGTGATCAACCTCGGCGTGGCAGATCCGGCAGATGACAGCAAGGATTACACAGGAGTTATCACTCCGTCGGCGGGAAGCACTCAGCCTAATAACGGAACTGATATTGACAAAGCATTTGATAAAAAGAATGATACGTTCTGGCATTCAAGTTGGAATCCGTCAACAACAAACGAAAACCTTTATGTAACTATGGAACTTGCAGAGGCACAGAAGATTGATGCAATCCGTTATTTGCCGAAGGGTGGTAATCTTACAGGAGGAGATCAGAACGGTCGTGTGAAGACATATACTGTAGAAGTAAGCATGACAGGTGCTGATGATTCATGGACAAAGGTAGAGATTACTCCTTCAACACAAGAGTGGGCAAACGGAACAGATTGGAAAATCGCTCAGTTTGTACAGCCGGTTGAGGCGAAGTTTATCCGCTTTACAGGTGTTGAAACTTATGGTGACGGAGGTCAGGAGAACAAGTTTATGAGCGCGGCTGAGATTCGTGTGAAATTAGCAGAGGACGAACCGGTAGTACCGGAGCCAAAGCCGACAGAACTTGTAATCCAGAATCAGCCGACGAAGACAACTTATACAGAAGGTGAAAAATTCGATCCGACAGGACTTAAAGTCGGAGTTAAATATGATAATGGTGAAGTGAAAGATGTAGCAGAATATAACGCTGAAACAGCAGGACAGTTCACATTTGATCCGGCATTGAATACAGCGCTTACTACAAATAATACGAAGGTAACTGTTACATATAAAGGTAAAACAGCAGACATTATCATTCAGGTTAATCCAAAAGAGGAAGAGCCGAAAGTAACAGGAATTGAAGTTAAGACATTACCGAAGACAAAATATACAGAAGGCGATAAATTCGATCCGACAGGACTTGTGCTTACAGTGAAATATGACAAAGGCGAAGATAAAGAAGTAGCTTACGGCGATGCAACAAAAGCAGACTTCACATTCAGCCCAAGCCTTGACACAGCACTGAAAACAAGTGATGAGAAAGTAACAGTAACATATGCAGGCAAGACGGCAGAAATCGGTATTGAAGTGAAAGCTGACACACCGGTAGAGCCGGAAAAACCGACGGTAGACAAAATTGCCGTTAAAAAAGTGCCAGCTAAGACAACTTACAAAGTAGGGGAGAAATTCGACCCGGCAGGACTTGTGCTTACAGTGAAATATAACAAAGGCGAGGACAAAGAAGTAGCTTACAGTGATGCAACAAAGGCAGACTTCGCATTTAATCCGTCACTTGATACAGCGCTTACAGAAGGTGTGAGCAAAGTTGATGTAACATATGCGGGCAAGACGGTAGAAATCGGTATTGAAGTGAAAGCTGACACGCCGGTAGAGCCGGAGACGCCAACGGTAGACAAAGTTGAAATTAAAGCAAATCCTGCTAAGACAGAGTACAAAGAAGGGGAGAAATTCGATCCGAAAGGACTTGTGCTTACAGTAACGATGTCAGACGGAACAACAAAAGTTGTTGCATACGGACCGGAGACGGCAAAAGATTTCTCCTTTAATCCGAGTCTTAATACAAAACTGACAGCGGATACGAAGAAAGTAACAGTAACATACGGCGGACAGTCGGCAGACGTAGCCGTATCGGTGAAAGCAGATCCGTCAGAGGATAAGAAGCCGGTAGATCCGGATAAGAAACCGAATACAGAGAAACCGGACAAAGGCGGAGCGGTTCAGACAGGAGATAATTTTAACGTAACGCTGCTGATCGGACTTGTAGTTCTTGCAGGTGCGGTTGCAGGCGGAGCGGCTCTGACAATCTTCAAAAGAAACAAAAGAAAATAAGCCTTATCCGTAAATAGTACGGAAAAATGCAGGGCTGCCACTTAGTGGCGGCCCTGTTTGCATTGGAGCGGCAATGAACGAAAGACAGAAGGATCAAGACCTTGGAAAGCCGCCTGTAATCCAAGAATGTGTCTTTGGGAACTTACGGTAATTCCGGCATAACGCTGTATTGTTAATAAGCGCTATATTTTCTGCGCAATATCATGTAAAAGCTGTCTTGTTTACGCCAAAAACCTTGACATTAATGGGGTTGATGGTTATAATATTGAAATTGTGAAATAAACTAAAAGAGACAGCGTGCAGGGACAAGTTTTCCTGTCGGGAATAGACAAAAAACAGTGAAAAAGAATGACAGAAAAGGAGCGTTATCAATGGCGGAGGCAAAGAAAAGATTACTTACTTATGCCGGATTAAAGGCACTTGAAGATGAACTTGAAACTCTTAAAGTTGTCAAACGGAAAGAAGTTGCAGCTAAGATCAAAGAGGCAAGAGAGCAGGGAGATCTTTCCGAGAATGCAGAGTATGATGCGGCAAAAGATGAACAAAGAGATATCGAAGCGCGTATCGAAGAACTTGAAGGCATTCTGAAAAACGCAGAAGTGGTTGTTGAAGATGAAGTTGACTTTGATAAGATCAATGTCGGATGTACGGTAAAGGTATTTGACATAACATTCGATGAAGAGATGGAATTTAAAATTGTGGGATCAACAGAGGCAAACAGCTTGGTAGGAAAGATTTCAAACGAGTCTCCGGTTGGTCAGGCATTGATCGGAAAAAAAGTGGGAGATACGGTAAGCGTAGAAACACAGGCGGGAGAAATCAAGTACAAAGTGCTTGAGATCAGCCGTTCAATGTAAACAGATGATTATAAACAGACCTCTTTTTAAGAGGTCTGAATTCGCATGTATGGGAATGTTTTAAAGAGGCGAAAAAGGCAGATAAAGAGAAAAAAGCGTAACGGAATAATAAGAGATAAAGCAAAACAGAGAAAAGTTATCCGGGAAAGGAGATAAGAAAGTGGCACAGGAGCAGAAGAATGTACAGGAACAGGATCTGAATCAGTTGAGAAAGGTACGCCGTGAGAAACTTGCAGAGCTGCAAGGAAGCGGAAAAGATCCGTTCGTGATTACAAAATATGATCAGACACATCACAGTGTAGAAGTAAAAGAAAATTACGAGGAGCTTGAAGGAAAGCAGGTTTCCATCGCAGGACGTATGATGTCAAAGCGAGTAATGGGAAAAGCATCTTTTTGTAATGTTCAGGATTTAAAAGGAAATATTCAGTCTTATGTAGCAAGAGACAGCATCGGTGAGGAAAATTATAAAGAATTTAAGAAACTTGATGTCGGTGATGTGATCGGAATCGAAGGAGAGGTATTCAAGACAAAAACAGGAGAGATTTCCATTCATGCATCTCATGTAACACTTCTTTCCAAGAGTCTTCAGATTCTTCCGGAGAAGTTCCATGGACTGACGAATACAGATATGCGTTATCGTCAGAGATATGTGGATCTTATCATGAATCCGGAAGCGAAAGATACATTTATCAAACGTTCTAAGATCATCAGCGCGATCCGCAGATATTTGGACGGCGAAGGATTTATGGAAGTGGAGACTCCGATGCTTGTTGCAAATGCCGGGGGAGCTGCGGCAAGACCGTTTGAGACACATTTCAATGCTTTAAATGAAGACTTGAAACTGAGAATTTCTCTTGAACTTTATCTGAAACGTCTGATCGTCGGAGGTCTTGAAAGAGTGTACGAGATCGGTCGTGTATTCAGAAACGAAGGACTTGATACGAGACATAATCCGGAATTTACATTGATGGAGCTTTATCAGGCATATACAGATTATAACGGAATGATGGATCTTACAGAAAATCTTTACCGCCATGTGGCACAGGAAGTTCTCGGCACAACGAAGATCGTTTACAATGGCGTTGAGATGGATCTCGGAAAACCGTTTGAACGTATTACAATGGTAGATGCCGTGAAGAAATATGCAGGCGTTGACTGGAATGAAGTTAAGACTTTGGAAGAGGCTCGCAAGCTTGCAGACGAGCATCATGTAGAATATGAAGAGCATCATAAGAAAGGTGATATCTTGTCATTGTTCTTTGAAGAGTTTGCAGAAGAACATTTGATTCAGCCGACGTTCGTAATGGATCATCCGATCGAGATTTCACCGCTTACGAAAAAGAAACCGGAGAATCCGGAATATACAGAGCGTTTCGAGTTCTTTATGAACGGCTGGGAAATGGCGAATGCATATTCAGAGCTGAATGACCCGATCGATCAGAGAGAACGTTTCAAAGCTCAGGAAGAACTTTTGGCACAAGGTGACGAAGAGGCAAATACAACAGATGAAGATTTCCTGAATGCACTTGAGATCGGTATGCCGCCGACAGGAGGTATCGGATTCGGTATCGACAGCGCCGCGATCAGAGACGTACTGCTTTTCCCGACAATGAAAACACAGGGCGGAGCTAAGAATGAAGCAAACAATTCAGTACAGGTAAAAACAGAGGAAAAATCGGCAGAAAAAATTGATTTTTCCAAAGTTGAGATCGAGCCGTTATTTAAAGACGATGTAGATTTTGAGACATTTTCTAAATCAGATTTCAGAGCGGTAAAAGTAAAAGAGTGTACGGCAGTGCCGAAATCTAAGAAACTTCTGCAGTTCACATTGGATGACGGAACAGGAGAGGATCGTACGATCCTGAGCGGAATCCATGAATATTATGAGCCGGAAGAATTGGTTGGCAAGACATGTATCGCTATTACAAATCTGCCGCCGAGAAAGATGATGGGAATTGACTCCTGTGGTATGTTGATTTCAGCGGTTCATAATGAAGAAGGGGAAGAAAAACTTCATCTTCTGATGGTTGATGAGCATATTCCGGCAGGCGCAAAATTGTACTAATTAATGTGAAATAAAATAAAAAATGATTTTTATATCAATTTTGTACCATAATGAAAACAGATTTAAAACGTTATAAAGAGATATAAAGAGATAGGCTCATGGAATGTATTTTCTATGAGCCTGTTTGTGTTATGTAAAGGCAGATGACAGTAGATGAAAGATTATCGAACCATGATTATTATTATGAGTGGAAGAAAAACAGGATTATATTTTGAAAATTACGAAAAAGAGTGGGTACTTGACGGAGCAACTGTTCTCTACGAAAGCGCCTCGGAACTAAGAGCAACTCTTGAATATGATTTTTTGCAGGAAAAAACTTTATTTACAAAGGGTTTTCGATGGAGGAAATCATTCATCATCTTGCAGTCTTTGTTTCAAGATTATGGCAAATCCATATCTTTGGTGAGGAAAATACAAGAGCGACGGCAGTATTTTTAATCAAGTATTTGAGAACGCTCGGATTTTCTGCCACAAATGATATTTTTGCGAAAAATGCTTGGTATTTTAGAAATGCACTTGTCCCGGCAAATTATACGAACCTGCAAAAGGGTATCCACGAAACAACCGAGTATTTGGAGGTATTCTTGAGAAACTTGCTGAGGTTATACATAAGAAGGACTGGCTCAAATAGCAAATGTATCAGTTCAGACAATTACACAAGTGCAGTAAAAAAAGAATTGCAACAGTTAAGCACATTCTCTCAAATTAAAGAAATTAGAGACAAAGAACTAAATTCAGTAATTCTCTCGCATCTTGAAATGAGTGAAGATTTAGTTGAGGGAATCAAGAGCGAGTGGGAACAGAAGAAAATATTCAAAAAACAGATAAAGGGTGATGATGGCACTACATTAATCGAAGATAGATATTGTACGAGAAGTTATGTTAGGGAAATAATTCTAAGATATTGTCAAAACAGAACGTTCTTTAGAACAAAATTTAACATTAAGGATGGAAATTTGTTTTGATAAATAGACTGCGAGGTGTTAGCAAATTGCGATACCTCAATTTTTGTCAATAAGATAAAATTTGATTACATACAGTTATAAAAGATGGGTTATAAAAGATGTATAGAGAGTACCTTTTGTTTTTAGAGGAATTACGTTATAATAAAATCGAAACAATCTGTTATATGTTATAATCAGAGGAGTATGAAAGAAATGTGTACACGAAATGAATTGAACTTAATATTGCAGGCGATGACTCAGGCGTATCAAGCGGTATATGGAGCAAATGTTGTGAAAATTATTTTGTATGGCTCTTATGCTAGAGGCGATTATCAAAAGGATTCAGATATAGATATAGTCGCTATTGTACAGGGAGATAGAGAAAAACTTCAACAAGGCTTGAAAAGTGTGTGGGATATTTCTTCAGACTTGGAATTAGAGTATGGTACGATAGTGTCTCCAACGGTTATTCCTTTTGCTGAATATGAGAAGTATAAAAATGATTTACCTTATTATAGAAATATCGAAAGTGAGGGGGTAGAAATCGTTGCCTGATAATAGAGAAGAATTAAAAGTATATCGCTTGGAAATGGCAAAAGAGCGACTGCATTCCTCGAAAATACTATTAGAGGCTGGAAGTTATAAAGATTCTATAGGT
>OHEX01000581.1_pt1 | contig 16980 bp, 16 predicted proteins | sample 1567361 | NCBI WGS metagenome assembly OHEX01 (sample SAMEA3879585, study PRJEB24766) | human gut metagenome | biome: human-associated habitat; feature: feces | place: USA | collected 1985/1987 | reverse complement strand
CATTTTATAAAGGTGGGAAGCTCCAGCTCCTATATTAAAAGGCAGCATCTGGTGGACCGGATCTCCTCCGGGAATCTGCCACTTGGTATTTTCCAGAAGCCGGATGTGGAAAGTATTGGACGCACCCTGATGGATGGGGACTATATTATTATGATTTCGGATGGTATACTTGATGCACTGTCACAGGGAATCGGAGAAGATATGCTGTCGGAATTTATAGGAAGCCTTACGGTGGAAAATCCCGGAGAAATGGCGAATACTATTTTGCGATACTGCATTCAGCAGTCCAGAGGGCATATCCGGGATGATATGACGGTTATGGTGATCGGTATCTGGGAACGGAATGGGGATGACCGGGCATCGTGACAGAACCGGACAAAGGGCTTTCCATTTCCAGTAAAATACATTATATTTAATGTATGGTTGAAGAAGTTTTGCAGTACATGACACAATATCATATGGTGGAACCGGGAGATGTAGTGATTACAGGTGTTTCAGGGGGCGCGGATTGCCCGGTTTAATCCCTGTCTTTCGCTCAACTACGAATGGAACTTCGGTCTGTCCGCCGGTTGGAAACCGTATGATAATGATTATAATTCCTATAATGGTGCAGTCGGTTCGCGAATGAATGCCTATATTAATGCCGGTATCTATCTGAACTGGGCATTTTCCCGTTATTTCGACTTAATCATTGGCGGTGATTTCACTCATTTCTCTAATGGCAATACCAAATTCCCGAATGCAGGGGTAAATACCACCGGAGCCAAAATCGGATTGGTGTATAACTTTAACCGTACAGAAGAAGAACTTACAAAGTCTCTGCTTCGGCCGGCTATTCCCCGCTTTCCGCGTCACATAAGTTATGATCTGGTATTATTCGGCTCATGGCGGCGAAAGGGGGTATATATAGGAGACGGGAGACAGATTGCCTCGCCCGGTAGTTATCCGGTGGCAGGATTCAACTTCGCGCCGATGTACAACCTCGGTTATAAATTTCGTGTTGGTGCCTCGCTCGACGGAGTTTACGACGGTAGTGCCAATGTATATACCTATATGGAAGATTATATTGTCGATTCGAATGGAAACGGCACGCCTCCTCCACGTCAATTTCTGAAACCGGGCATCCAGCATCAACTATCACTCGGCGTGTCGGGACGTGCAGAGTATGTGATGCCATATTTTACAATCGGCGTAGGCATCGGAGCCAATGTGCTCGGTCGTGGTGACTTGCGGGGGCTTTATCAGATATTAGCCCTGAAAATAGGAATTACCCGCAGTACTTTCCTCCACATCGGTTATAATCTTCAGAACTTCCAGACCCCTAATTATCTGATGCTCGGCTTAGGTTTCCGTTTTCACAATAAATATCCAAAAGTACGTCACTAAAAAAGCCATATTTCATCGAAATGTACTAATTTTGCATCATTAACATAAAACACTCAAAATAATGAAGAAAATATTGTTGCTCGGTTCCGGGGAATTAGGAAAAGAGTTTGTAATTTCTGCCCAGCGTAAAGGTCAGCACATTATTGCTTGTGACTCGTATGCCGGAGCGCCTGCTATGCAAGTAGCCGACGAATGTGAAGTATTCGATATGCTGAACGGCGAAGAACTGGAGCGTATCGTTAAGAAACATCAGCCGGACATTATCGTTCCGGAGATTGAAGCAATCCGTACGGAACGTCTGTATGATTTTGAAAAGGAAGGTATCCAGGTGGTTCCCAGTGCCCGTGCCGTTAACTTCACGATGAATCGTAAAGCCATTCGTGATCTTGCTGCTAAAGAACTCGGACTGAAAACTGCCAGATATTTTTACGCTAAGACATTAGACGAACTGAAAGCTGCCGCTGCTAAAATAGGTTTCCCTTGTGTGGTGAAACCGTTGATGTCTTCTTCCGGTAAGGGACAGTCACTTGTGAAAAGTGCCGACGAACTTGAACACGCTTGGGAGTATGGATGCAGTGGTAGCCGTGGTGATATCCGCGAGCTCATTATTGAGGAATTTATTAAGTTCGACAGTGAAATAACACTATTGACGGTTACTCAAAAGAACGGTCCCACGTTGTTCTGTCCGCCTATCGGCCACGTGCAGAAAGGAGGCGATTACCGTGAAAGTTTCCAGCCTGCGCACATTGACCCTGCTCACCTGAAAGAAGCGGAGGAAATGGCAGAGAAAGTGACCCGCGCTTTGACGGGAGCCGGACTTTGGGGAGTTGAATTCTTCTTGAGCCACGAGAATGGCGTTTACTTCTCCGAACTTTCCCCCCGTCCGCATGACACCGGTATGGTGACATTGGCAGGAACGCAGAATTTGAATGAGTTCGAACTTCATTTGCGTGCTGTGCTTGGACTTCCTATTCCGGGCATTAAGCAAGAGAGGATAGGAGCGAGTGCCGTTATCCTTTCTCCGATAGCCAGCCAAGAACGTCCTCAATACCGCGGAATGGAGGAAGTCACTAAAGAGGAAGATACTTACCTGCGTATATTCGGTAAGCCGTTTACCCGCGTCAACCGTCGTATGGGAGTGGTACTGTGTTATGCTCCGCTCGACTCCGATCTGGACGCTTTGCGCGATAAGGCAAAGAGAATAGCTGAAAAGGTGGAAGTATATTAAATATCCGATCGATATTTAATATAAAAGCTCCAACTCACCGGATTTATAAATTCCGGCGAGTTGGAGTTTTTATTTTTAAATCGGTAGGTATCTTCGGATGTGTCCGAACACAAAACTAGTTGCCGGTGCTACTATTTTGTTTTTTTGCTAATGTTCTGATTATAAACAATGAGTCTGAAAACTTATTAGAATCAAACATATACAGTTGCTATTTTATAAGTAACAGAAACTTTTTGCTGACTATTTGTAATATTATAAACTCTATTTTGGTCTATTTGTAGTCTTTATTGGCCTAACAAGTGTTATCGAACGACAAATTTTAAAAAAGAAAGAACAATCTCACGGATTTGTTTCTACATTTGCGCAGTTGTTTATATAACTATTTCTTTAGGTGATAGTTTATCAGAAATAAAATATAGATGAACAAAAGTGGAACTTAGCTGTTATTATAATAGTAAAAACAGATAAAGCGCGAAGCATTCGTTCCTTGTCATACTATTTAAGATTCAATAGGAAAGAAAAAGAATAATATAAAAAAGATTGCTTATGTCACAGATTATCGGACATATATCCCAGGTGATCGGCCCTGTGGTCGATGTGTACTTTGAAGGTACAGATGCAGAAGTGATGTTACCAAGTATACATGATGCACTGGAGATAAAAAGGCCAAACGGCAAAATACTGATTGTAGAAGTACAGCAACACATTGGTGAAAATACGGTTCGCACCGTGGCTATGGATAGTACCGACGGACTTCAGAGAGGCATGAAAGTGCGCCCTACCGGAGGTCCGATAACAATGCCGATTGGTGAACAAATTAAAGGGCGACTGATGAATGTGGTCGGTGATTCTATTGACGGTATGAAGGAACTCGACCGGAAAGGTGCATATTCCATTCACCGCGATCCTCCCAAATTCGAAGATTTGACTACCGTGCAGGAGGTACTCTTTACGGGTATCAAGGTGATCGACTTGCTCGAACCGTATGCCAAAGGTGGTAAGATCGGTCTGTTCGGTGGTGCGGGAGTCGGAAAAACCGTATTGATTCAGGAACTTATCAATAACATTGCCAAGAAACATAATGGATTCTCTGTATTTGCCGGAGTAGGTGAGCGTACGCGTGAAGGTAACGACTTGCTTCGTGAAATGATTGAGTCGGGTGTTATTCGCTATGGCGAAGCATTCAAAGAAAGTATGGAGAAAGGGGATTGGGACCTTTCCAAAGTTGATTATAACGAATTGGAAAAGTCGCAGGTATCTCTGATATTCGGCCAGATGAACGAGCCTCCGGGTGCACGTGCCTCTGTGGCATTGTCCGGACTGACGGTTGCGGAATCTTTCCGTGATGCCGGAAGTGAAGGTGAAAAACGCGATATTTTGTTCTTTATTGACAATATCTTCCGTTTCACGCAAGCGGGTTCGGAAGTCTCGGCATTGCTGGGGCGTATGCCTTCCGCCGTGGGTTATCAACCTACTCTTGCTACGGAAATGGGTGCGATGCAAGAACGTATCACTTCCACTCGGAAAGGATCTATCACTTCCGTACAGGCGGTGTATGTGCCTGCCGACGACTTGACCGACCCGGCTCCTGCAACTACTTTCAGCCACTTGGATGCGACTACTGTACTTGACCGTAAGATTACGGAGTTGGGAATCTATCCGGCTGTGGACCCGTTGGCGTCTACTTCTCGTATTCTTGATCCACACATCGTTGGGCAGGAACACTATGATACGGCGCAGCGTGTGAAACAGATTCTACAACGTAACAAGGAATTACAAGATATCATTTCTATTCTTGGTATGGAGGAGCTTTCGGAGGAGGATAAGACGGTGGTGAACCGTGCCCGCCGTGTGCAGCGTTTCCTTTCGCAGCCGTTTGCCGTTGCCGAACAGTTCACGGGTGTTCCGGGAGTAATGGTTTCCATTGAGGATACAATCAAGGGATTTAGAATGATTCTGGATGGTGAGGTGGATAATCTTCCCGAACAGGCGTTCTTGAATGTAGGTACGATTGAGGAAGCTATGGAGAAAGGTAAGAAATTGTTGGAACAAGCGAAGAAATAAAAAACGTTGCGATGAAAGAACTGCATTTGAGTATAGTGTCGCCTGAAAAGAGCGTATTCGACGGAGATGTGAAGATAGTCACATTGCCGGGTACGATCGGGTCGTTTTCCATTCTGCCTGGACATGCGCCTATCGTCTCGTCATTGAAAGCGGGAACATTAAGTTATACCACGTTGGACGGGGAGGAGCATACACTTGATATTCAGGGTGGTTTTGTGGAATTGAGTGACGGGACGGTTTCTGCCTGCGTTTCGTAGGCGGACCTCCTGAAATATAGTTGAATTGGAAAAAACGAGATTTAGAAAATACAGTAGAAAAACACAGTGACATGATGAACATTAGTAAAACTAAACGGAATTTTATCGGCTTGAACACTTTATTTGCAATTCTAAGTGCAGGAGTCGGTGCAGTGATTTTACACGTTGCCCTACCGGGACATTATTTCGGAGGATATCCGTTTATTCCGACATATTTCTATCTGTTTGGTTTGTTCAGTATCTATATGTTCGATGCGTGTCGGCAGCATGCTCCGCAAAAGATGTTACTGCTGTATTTGGCAATAAAAATGGTAAAGATGATTCTTTCGATAATTCTAGTCTTGATTTATTGCCTTGCCGTGCGTGAAGAAGCTAAAGCTTTCTTGCTGACGTTTATCTCGTTCTATTTGCTGTATCTGATATACGAAACATGGTTCTTCTTCTCGTTTGAAGTGAACCTGAAACGGAAAAAGAAAAATAAGAATAAAAATGAAACAGTTGCGTAACATATTAACCCCGTTGGTGCTGCTCTGTCTGTTGGCAGCCGGCTTCCCTGTTTTTGCACAGGAACAGGAAGAAGCGGCTCCGAAGATGCAGGATGAGATGACTTCTAAAGAAGAAAAAGAGAATACGGTTGATGTGAAAGAGATCGTGTTCGGGCATATCGGCGACTCATACGAATGGCATATTACGACGTGGGGTAAAACACACATTACTATACCATTACCTATTATTGTTTATAGTAGTACTACAGGTTGGCATACTTTTCTATCTTCGCGTCTTGAAGAGAACGGGGGTAGTTATGAAGGGCTTTCCATCGCTCCCGAAGGAAGTAAATACGAAGGTAAACTGGTAGAGTATAATGCAGCCGGAGAGCAAGTGCGTCCGTGGGACATTTCTATCACAAAGGTGACATTTGCTTTGCTGTTCAACAGTGTGCTGTTGCTGGTGATTGTATTGAGTGTAGCCCACTGGTATCGAAAACGTCCTCGCGGAGCGTTGGCACCGGGAGGGTTCATCGGATTCATGGAGATGTTTATTATGATGGTGAACGATGATATCATCAAGAGTTGTGTCGGTCCCAATTATCGGAAATTCGCTCCATATCTGCTGACAGCGTTTTTTTTCATCTTTGTCAACAATATAATGGGATTGATCCCATTCTTTCCCGGTGGGGCGAATGTGACGGGAAATATTGCGATCACAATGGTACTGGCTATCTGTACGTTCCTTGCGGTTAATATTTTCGGAACCAAACATTATTGGAAAGATATTTTCTGGCCGGATGTACCCTGGTGGCTGAAAGTTCCTGTGCCGATGATGCCTTTCATCGAGTTTTTCGGGATTTTCACGAAACCGTTTGCATTGATGATTCGTCTTTTCGCCAATATGTTGGCAGGACACATGGCAATGCTGGTGCTTACTTGCCTGATTTTCATCTCTGCAAGTATGGGGCCCGCACTGAACGGCACACTGACCGTGGCTTCCGTACTGTTCAACATCTTTATGAATGCGCTTGAACTGTTGGTAGCTTTCATCCAGGCATACGTGTTTACAATGCTTTCGGCAGTGTTTATCGGACTGGCACAAGAAGGCGAGAAGGTGAAGGCGGAAGAAAAATAAAAGAGAATTAGATAAGAGAGCAAATAAAAAATATAAACCATTTTAAAACTGAAAATTATGTTACTATCAGTATTGTTACAAGCCACTGCAGCAGCAGTAGGAGTAAGTAAATTAGGTGCAGCTATCGGTGCAGGTCTTGCAGTAATCGGAGCAGGTTTGGGTATTGGTAAGATTGGTGGTTCGGCTATGGAAGCTATTGCGCGGCAGCCGGAAGCATCAGGTGACATTCGTATGAATATGATTATCGCGGCAGCCTTGATTGAAGGTGTAGCTTTGTTGGCGGTAGTAGTATGTCTGTTGGTGTTCTTCCTCTAAGCAGGTGGAATACCGACAAACTGTAAATCAATATTCATCATTCTAAATTACAAGAAATGTCATTACTATTACCTGATAGTGGCCTGTTGTTCTGGATGTTTGTCGCATTCGGGATTGTGTTTGTGATATTGGCAAAATACGGTTTCCCTATCATCATTAGGATGGTGGAAGACCGTAAAGTCTATATCGACCAGTCTTTGGAGGTGGCAAGAGAAGCCAACGCACAGCTCTCCAAACTAAAGCAGGAGGGCGATGCGCTTGTGGCTGCCGCCAACAAGGAACAAGGACGCATCTTGAAGGAAGCAATGGAAGAACGTGACAAGATTGTTCACGAGGCCCGTAAGCAAGCCGAGATAGCCGCACAGAAGGAACTGGATGCGGTGAGACAACAAATCCAGGTGGAGAAAGACGAAGCTATCCGCGACATCCGTCGTCAGGTGGCTGTGCTTTCTGTCGATATTGCCGAAAAAGTGCTCCGTAAGAGTCTTCAGGACAAAGAAGCTCAAATGGGCATGATTGACCGTATGCTGGATGAAGTATTAACCCCTAATAAGAACTAAGGAAAATGGAAGTCGGAATACTCTCAATGCGATATGCCAAAGCGATGATTGAATACGCACAGGAGAAAGGAGTGGAGGACAAGCTCTACCAAGAGTTCCTCACACTGTCTTATTGCTTTTGTGCCCAACCGGGTTTGCGCGAAGCACTGGATAACCCTGTTATCTCAACCAAAGAGAAATTGGCGCTGGTATGTACGGCTGCCGATGGCAACGGTAAATCCACCAGAGAGTTTGTCCATTTTATTACTTTGGTACTGCGAAACAGGCGTGAGGGATATTTACAGTTTATCAGCCTGATGTATCTGGATCTTTACCGGAAACTAAAGCATATCGGGGTAGGCAAACTGATTACGGCTGTTCCTGTGGACAAGGAGACGGAAGACCGTATCCGCTCCGCAGCAGCGCATATCCTGCATGCGCAAATGGAACTGGAGACTGTGGTAGATCCGTCTATCGAAGGCGGATTCATCTTCGATATTAATGATTATCGACTGGATGCAAGCATTGCTACGCAGTTGAAGCGAGTAAAACAACAGTTTATTGATAAGAATAGGAGAATTGTATAATGTCTGAAAATATTAAAGTAAGCGAGGTTTCCGATATATTGCGTAAACAGCTCGAAGGTATTAATACCCATGTGCAGCTTGACGAAATCGGTACGGTGCTTCAGGTGAGCGATGGTGTGGTGCGTATCTACGGACTGCGGAATGCCGAGGCTAACGAGTTACTGGAGTTTGACAACGGCATTAAGGCTATCGTGATGAACCTTGAAGAAGACAACGTGGGTGCTGTGTTGTTGGGACCGACTGACAGAATCAAGGAAGGCTTTATTGTGAAGCGTACCAAGCATATTGCTTCTATCCGCGTAGGAGAAGGTATGTTGGGGCGTGTCATTGACCCGCTGGGTGAACCGCTCGACGGTAAAGGCTTAATTGGTGGTGATTTGTATGAAATGCCGTTGGAACGCAAAGCGCCGGGAGTAATCTTCCGTCAGCCTGTCAACCAGCCGTTGCAGACAGGACTGAAAGCTGTGGATGCCATGATTCCTATTGGGCGTGGACAACGTGAGCTGATTATCGGTGACCGTCAGACAGGAAAGACGGCCATTGCGATTGATACGATTATCAACCAACGTACCAACTTCCTGGCAGGGGATCCTGTATATTGTATTTATGTGGCTATCGGTCAAAAAGGTTCTACCGTGGCTTCTATTGTAAATACGCTCCGTGAGTATGGTGCTATGGATTATACCGTTGTGGTAGCTGCCACGGCTGGCGATCCGGCTGCATTACAGTATTACGCGCCGTTTGCAGGGGCTGCTATCGGCGAATATTTCCGTGATACCGGCCGTCACGCGCTGGTGGTTTATGATGACCTTTCCAAGCAGGCGGTTGCCTATCGTGAGGTCTCATTGATCCTTCGCCGTCCGTCCGGACGTGAGGCTTATCCGGGTGATATCTTCTACCTGCATTCCCGCTTGTTGGAACGTGCGGCTAAGATTATCAACCAGGAGGAAGTGGCGCGCGAGATGAATGACCTTCCCGAAAGCCTGAAAGGTATTGTGAAAGGGGGTGGTTCACTGACTGCCTTGCCTATCATTGAGACGCAGGCAGGAGACGTTTCGGCCTATATTCCAACGAACGTGATTTCTATCACTGACGGACAGATATTCCTCGAAACGGACTTGTTCAATCAGGGTGTCCGCCCGGCTATCAATGTCGGTATCTCTGTATCCCGTGTAGGTGGTAATGCTCAGATTAAGGCGATGAAAAAAGTGGCAGGAACATTGAAGATAGACCAGGCACAGTATCGTGAATTGGAAGCATTCTCCAAGTTCAGCAGTGATATGGACCCGATTACGGCATTGACAATTGACAAAGGGCGTAAGAATGCGCAGTTGCTGATCCAGCCGCAATACAGTCCGATGCCTGTGGAACAACAGATTGCTATCCTCTATTGTGGTACACATGGTTTGCTCCGTGATGTGCCATTGAACAACGTGCAGGATTTTGAACGCAGTTTCATCGAGTCTCTGCAATTGAATCATCAGGAGGATGTGTTGGATGTATTGAGAACGGGTGTTATTGATGATAATGTGACTAAGGCTATTGAAGAAACTGCCGCTATGGTCGCTAAACAATATTTGTAATTCAAGAAAACTATGGCTTCACTGAAAGAAGTAAAAACCAGAATAAATTCGGTTAAAAGTACCCGAAAAATCACTTCAGCAATGAAGATGGTGGCTTCTGCCAAACTACATAAGGCACAAGGAGCCATTGAGAATATGTTGCCCTATCAGAAGAAGTTGAACAAGATTCTGACTAACTTTTTGAGCGCTGATCTTCCGATAGAGTCTCCTTACATACGAGCACGGGAAGTGAAGCGTGTGGCGATTATTGCTTTTTCTTCGAATACATCACTTTGTGGCGCTTTTAATGCAAATGTCATAAAGATGTTATTGCAAACTGTCAGCGAATACCGTACGCTGGGACAGGATAATATTTTGATCTTTCCCATAGGAAAGAAGGTGGAGGAAGCTGTGAAGAGAATGGGATTCCAGCCGGGGGAAATACCTCCGACACTCTCCGATAAACCAACTTATCAAGAAGCTTCCGAGCTGGCGGATCTTCTAATGAAAATGTATGTGGCGGGAGAAATTGACCGTGTGGAATTGATTTATCATCATTTTAAATCAATGGGTGTGCAGATTCTACTTCGTGAGACTTATCTGCCTATTGACCTTACACGTGCAGTAGAAGAAGGTAAAGAACTGGAAAAACAGAAAGAAGAAGAACGTGAAGTTGTGAATGACTATATAGTAGAACCTTCTGCTGAGCAATTGATTGCCGACTTGATACCTACTGTATTAAGCCAGAAGCTCTTTACTGCTGCTGTGGATTCTAATGCTTCCGAGCACGCAGCACGTACATTAGCAATGCAAGTAGCTACGGACAATGCCAACGAATTGATTCAAGACCTTACCAAGCAATATAACAAGAGTCGCCAACAGGCGATTACGAACGAATTGCTGGATATTGTGGGTGGTTCGATGCAGTAATTACGACAATTAATAACATTATTTTTTGATTCAATATCCCGTTTTTAAGGTGAAACTTAAAAACGGGAATTTATATATATATATTTGCGTTGGAAATAGTCTTGAATTTTTATTTATATTCAAGCAAAACAAATATACGAAGTAGTTTTCGGACATAATAGCACATCACTTAGTGTTCTAATTTGATCCGTCGTCCCGGTTGCTTTCTAGCGGGAAAAACAGCCGGGACTTTTTGTCTGATTCTCATTTGACTATTTTATGCGGAAAAGTTTAGTACTTTTATTTCAATCTCTATATAGTTTTCCGTACCTTTGCACAAAATAATATACTTTCATGGAAAATAATCCTGAACTACAACTTGCTTGGCAGTTCATTGAAAATACAGGCACACACCTGTTTCTTACCGGAAAAGCCGGAACCGGAAAAACTACATTTCTAAAACGATTGAGAGAGCATACCCCCAAACGCATGGTCGTATTGGCTCCGACGGGTATTGCAGCAATTAACGCCGGAGGGGTGACGATTCATTCTTTTTTCCAGATATCTTTTGCTCCATTTGTGCCGGAAACGACTTTTAACTCTGCGCAAATACAATACCGATACAGTCAAGAGAAACGTAACATTATCCGAAGCATGGATTTATTAGTGATTGATGAAATCAGTATGGTACGTGCGGATTTGCTAGACGCAGTAGATGCGACTTTACGTCGTTATCGCAATCGCGAAAAGCCTTTTGGAGGGGTACAACTGTTGATGATTGGAGATTTGCAGCAGTTAGCTCCTGTTGTGAGGGACAGCGAATGGAGTTTGTTGAGGAATTATTACGAAACGCCTTATTTTTTTGCCAGCCGTGCATTGAGAGAAACGACCTATATGACAATTGAACTGGAAAAGGTATACCGTCAGAACGATACTTTTTTTCTTTCTCTGTTGAATAAAATACGTGAGAACAAAGCAGATGATGAAGTGTTGAATGAGTTGAATCGGCGATATCAGCAAGGCTTCCAACCGCCCAAAGAAGAAGGATATATCCGTTTGACAACACATAACAATCAAGCACAGCAAGTAAATGATCGTGAATTGGCTTCTCTACCGGGAAAGCCTTATCATTTTCGAGCTGAAGTGACGGGGACTTTTCCTGAATATACATATCCCGCAGATGAAATTCTCACTATTAAAGAGGGTGCCCAGATCATGTTTCTCAAAAATGATGTTTCTTTGGAAAAACGGTATTATAATGGTATGATCGGAGAGGTGGTAGCCGTTAATGATTCTGAGATATATGTGAAAGAAAAAGGGAGTGAGGAGGATTTTCTGTTGTTGCCGGAGGAATGGGGAAACTATAAGTATGTGTTAAATGAGGAAACGAAGGAAATCACTGAGGTGATAGAAGGAACATTCCGTCAATATCCTATTCGATTGGCATGGGCTATCACGATACATAAGAGTCAGGGATTGACATTTGAACGTGCAATTATTGATGCACGCAATTCCTTTGCGCATGGACAGACATATGTAGCTTTGAGTCGTTGTAAGACTTTGGAGGGCTTGGTATTGGAGTCTCCATTGCGTAAGGAGGCTATTATTAGTGACAGTGTGGTTGATAACTTCACAAAAGAGGTGGAACGGAATAAACCGGGAAACAAGCAGCTAAGTGATATGCAGAAGGCTTATTTCTTCGATTTGTTGAGTGATTTGTTTAACTTCTATTCCCTCGAGCAGGCTTATAAACGGTTGCTTCGTATGCTGGATGAAGATTTGTATAAACTTTACCCTAAATTACTTACCGAATATAAGCTATTGGAGCCTCATATTAAGGAAAAGATAGTGGAAGTTGCCCACCGTTTCCGCAATCAGTATACACGTTTGATTAATGAGAGTGAAGATTATGCTTCGAACCAGGAGTTGCAAGAACGGATTCGTTCCGGTGCGGTGTATTTTCATAAAGAGCTGGAACCTATTCGTGTTTTGTTTGCAAAGACTAATATACCTCTTGATAATAGGGAGTTGAGGAAACAACTGAATGAACGTTTGCAAGCGTTGGATGATGCATTGTGGATTAAAGAGTCCTTATTGAAAGCTATGTGTGTGCAACCTTTTATTGTTGCTGAATATTTGAAATTGAAAGCTAAGGTGATGTTAAGTCTTGAGGACAACTCTTCTTCTCCTCCTTCTCCTACCGCTAAAACATTGAGAGAGAGAAAAGAACGGGTAGAACGTACACGTAGTAGTTTTACAAAAGTAAAAGTAGAAGTTCCTACGGATATTCTGCATCCGGAGCTTTATCGCACTTTATCGGAATGGAGAACGGAAAAGACGCGTGAAACCAATATGCCTGCTTATGTCATTATGCAACAGAAAGCATTAATGGGCATTGTAAATCTTTTACCGGATACTCCGCAAGCTTTGGAAGCTGTACCTTATTTTGGAGCGAAAGGAGTGGAGAAATATGGACTTGAAATTTTGGGGATTGTCCGTAAGTATATGAGGGAGAATCAAGTGAAACGACCGGAAATCAAAGAGATATTTCTTCCGGAAAAAAGTAAGAGGGGAGAAAAAAAGGAACCGAAGAAAGATACGAAACAGATGAGCTATGAGATGTTTTGTAAGGGAATGAGTATGGAGGAGATAGCTAAATCACGTGATTTGGTGACGGGGACAATTGCTACGCACTTAGAACATTATGTTCGTATGGGAAAGATTAAATTGGAGCAAGTAGTAGCTGTAGAAAAGATAGAGAAGATTCGTCGGTATCAGCAAAAGAACGAGAATTCCGGAGTGGCAGGAATAAAAGCGGCGTTAGGAGACGAGGTCTCCTATGCCGATATCAGATTTGTATTCGCAGCCGATGATGCTAGGCGTTGAAGCTCTTAGAATTTGCAGAAGAAAGAAACGAATACCGGAACACTCATATCAATGAGAATGCCGTGTAGGATAGCAATCGGAATCATTTCTTTTCCCGAATATCTGCTGATAGAAGGCAATAATACATCCATGGAATTGACTCCTGCCGCAGAGATAGGAGCCAATTTCCCGAAATACTTTTTGATAAGCGGAGTGCCGAGAAGTGCCATCATTTCACGGAAGATATTAGTCAGTAGGGCGATTGTGCCTAGTTCTGTGGCAAGTTGCAGTCCGATAGACGGTTCTTTGAACTGGGTGATAAGAATGGAAGAGAGTGAATAGTAGGCAAATCCGCTTCCTACTGCCATACAGTCGAACACGCTCCATTGACTTACCAGTATGCTTGCCAGAGCAGAGAATAATAATGTTCCGATGATAGTTCCCAACGGAATTAGTAACATCTTGGGATGCAGGTGTGAAATGATTGTTTTCAGATTTTTGTTGGAACCGATGCTAACTCCTACTTGAAGCATTAGCGCATATAGTATGTACATAGAAATAGTATGCGTGTCAAATTGAAACTTATTGAGAGTTCCCATGATACAGCCTACACAAAAGAATAATATTACAATCAGACTTCCTTTCATTGTTCGCCTCCTTTCTTGAAGAATAGTTGTAAAACCAGCCGGGCAGCAATCAAGCTTCCCAATACACCCGATATGGCAAGAATGATTGCTTGTTTACCGAACTTACCAAGATTGTTTACTATCAGACTATTAGAGCCGATAGATACGCCAAGTATAAAGAGTAAGAGGAATATTGTAAGAGAAATCGTCTTTTCTGTCTTTTGTAAAATAGTCCAGTTACGCAATACATAGCCGATTCCGATTCCTAGAAACATGGTAGATATAATAGAAAACATATTGTATATATTTAGGTCAGGTTATACATTTGAATAAGCCACACGAATAATTCTCCAAAAAGATAATTTATCTTATTGAAAGTCAGGATAAATGCTACTTGTGAGCAACAGAGTGAATCAGCAGGTAGCTCCTATAATCAAAGAAAGGGGAATTTAGATGAATCCACTGAACCAATGTACATGCACGCAACATGACTTACAGAAATTGGGGATTTCCGCAAGAAAGTAAGCAGTGTTATGTAGTTGTAATCTCTGATTCATCATTGGTCTTCTTAATTTTGGTGCAAAGATATGAACTTTTTGTATATTTTCAAAATAAATATGCAATAATTATATGCTGTTCCAATCCAGAAGGACTTCCTTTAGTTTTCGCGGATTGTATCCGAGTATTGTTCGTGCTTTCTCGATACTCATTCCGCTAAAACGCGGGCGGGGAGTGGATTCTTGCATTTCTTCTGTCGTAACAGGATGAATGAGCGTGCGGTTTAATTTCATGTAGTCTGCTACCTGATAAGCTATTTCTGCAATAGTCAAACATTCGTCACCACAGATATGAAAGATTCCGTTGGTCGTATTTTCTATCAGGCGTTGTATCCCGTCTGATAGATCTCCTACAAAAGTTGGCGTGCGCCATTGGTCGGATACAACACGAATCTCTTGTCCGGCTTTCAAACGGTTCATTACTAATTGAACGATATTTCCATGCTGTCCGGGCAGTGCTTTTCCATACACAATCTCTACACGTGCAATGGCATAATTACTACAAATATCGGCAACTTTTTCTTCTCCTTTCCATTTGGTGAATCCGTAATAGTTGACAGGAGCGGGGAGTATTTCTTCTGTATATAGCTGTCCGGTTCTTTCATTTATCTTTCCGTCAAATACGAAATCAGTGGATAAATGGATGAAACGGCTTTGGTATTCTTTGCAAAGGTGTGCCAGTTGTTCTACCGCGGTAACGTTTATGAGGTAAGCTTCTTCATGGTGTGTTTCACAATAATCGGGAACAGATAAAGCGGAACAGTTGATAACTACATCCGGACAAATTGCTTTGAACAACTCTTTTGCGGACGCTTCATTCCGTATATCAACTTCAATGAAACGATACTTCTTTGTATTCTCTAAAGCTGGAAAGATATCCGAGTGCAGGGAACAGCCGGTCACATTATATTGTTTATGGGCAGATAAATCCTTCAGTAATTGGCGTCCGGTGAATCCGTTAGCACCGATGATTAATATATTTCTCATGTTTTTTTATAAGATGTATAGAGCTGTTGTTCTTGAATATCTACAAATTAGAAAATATCTCTTTTAATAGATTTAATGAGTAGCTGCATACCATGCTGTTTTTTCTTTTGCGGAAGCGAGGTCATTAGTACTGGGATCGGAAATGGTGATACCGGAGAAAGTTTCTATTTTTACCTTTCCTCTACTCATAGAATAGAAATAATCTGTATTTCTTTTGAATGGAACAGTGCGGTTAAGTTGTTCGTTGAATTGAGCCAGTAATTCCTGGTTGGAACATAACTTTGATACATAATCTCCGCAATCAAAGAATATAACAGGAGAATAGCCGTCTAATCTTTGCAGTGACCCGGTTAATGTCGTATCAAATGTATATTGGCTATTTATGTCCTTCATTATAGCTGCCAAATGATCCAATTCTGCGCAATCCGTGACAGCGATAGTGCCGCATGGCATCTCATAATTTGAATAAAAGTCATCGAATCCATTACAGATCTTTTCATAATTAATTTCTCCTATCAAATACTGTCCGATCTTTGCGTATGGCATACCGTACGCCATTATTTCACAGGTAGACGCTATCAGATGATTAGTCACATTTTTAAGATCATAAGCAACTTCTACTGTCGACATGTAACAATCATCAAAAAGTATATATTCCATTTTCAATCCGGCATTGGAGATACCTTGAGCAAGTGTGGTTATGTCGGTTTGATATTGGGGATATAATCCTCCGAAATAACGTGTCATAGGTACATTCTCATACTCCCAGTGCATTTTGTTGACACAAAGGTTACTGCGTGATTGGGCATTTGATACAGGTATCCATCCCATACCATGACAACCGATAATCATAGAGTAACGTTGGGCTGGTGTACATTCCCGAACATCATTAAGGATAGACGTAATTCCTTCGGCTGTTGTATATACGGGATCAGTATACTGCTTATAGGTCTTGCGCACGCTTTTACCGTTTTCATAAACGAGTTCAAAAAGAGTAGCTTCTGTAGCTTCGGTACACATAAATACTATGACACGTTCATTTTTTAGTATATTCTTTTCGATTACACTCTCCAAGTCACTGATATTCTGATAGAAGTTAGAAGTCAGATTGTTCGACCAAGGGAGATACATAAATATCGTTTGCTCATTATTTGCCCGTACAATAGGAGGAACAATTTCATTGGGATCAGTATCCGTAGGATTTTCTGTATCTTCTATATCCGGCGATTCAGGAATAATATCTTCTTTTTCACACGAAGCCATGCTAAAAGATAGAAATAGCACAAAGATGATTGGTTTTATAAGATGATAATATTTTTGCTTTGTCTTCATTTTGTTTCTTGAATTAAATTATCAGAGTTTCTGCAAAACTACTGAAAAAATAGTGATTTCTACAACTGATTGTAGGATTTCTGTGAGGTATAGACATAAAAAAAGGAGCAACGCCTTGCTCCAACCTTTGTTAACCTTAAATC
>OHEX01000575.1_pt1 | contig 17227 bp, 34 predicted proteins | sample 1567361 | NCBI WGS metagenome assembly OHEX01 (sample SAMEA3879585, study PRJEB24766) | human gut metagenome | biome: human-associated habitat; feature: feces | place: USA | collected 1985/1987 | reverse complement strand
ATGCGGGCTATCTTCAAGGCCTCCTCGCGGTCTTGCAGAAGAGCCCGCAGCGCCTTGACGATCTCGCCCTCAAGCTCCTCGCGCCTGACGGGCTTAACGCATCCGTCGTGGCAGCGGTAGTACTCGTATTTCACGTTCTTGCGCCCGCGCCCGCTCACGCCTTGCAGGTTGCGCCCGCAACCCGCGCAGATCGCCTTGCCGGAAAGGGCGAAGTCGCCCCAGCTCTCCGCGCTGCGCTCCTTGGCCGCGCGTATGCCCTGTGCCTCCATGAACGTCACCTCGTCGATGATCGCGGGCATGCCGCCCTCTTTGACAACGCCGCCCCACTCGTAGCGCCCCGTGTACTTCCGGTTCTTCACCATCCGCTCGACCATCGAGTAGCCGCACGGGTTTCCCTGCGAGGTCTTGACCCCGCGTGCCGCGAAGTCGCGAGCTATCGAGTTGGTGGTCTCCTTTGCTATGCGCCGCTTGAACGCCTCGCGCACGAAAGCGGCCTCGTCCTCGTCGATCACGTACTCGTCGGCCTCGTTGCTGGCGTAGCCGAACACGCGCACGCCGTTGGTCTTGCACTTGAGCGCGTTGCCCTCCATGCCGCGCCTCGTGCGGATCGCGGTCTTCTTCGACTCGCACGCCGCAAGGCCCTCAAGCAGCTTCTCGTAAATGATGCCCTCGGGCGAATCTGGTATCTGTTCAAGCGCCGAGACGAGCTTCACGCCGTGCTGGGCAAGCTCGCGCTTATATATGGGCGCGTCGTACTCCCCACGGCTGAAGCGATCCATCATGTACACAAGCACTATGTCGCTCTCACCCGCGTTGGCTACCATGCGCTGGAACTCGGGGCGGTCGTCGGTGCGCCCGCTTATGGCATAGTCGCAGTATTCCGCCACGATGGCGTACTTCTCGCGCTGGCACCACTGGCGGCAGATGCGCAGCTGGTCGTCGATGGAGGCCTCGCGCTGCTTGTTGCATGAAAAGCGGGCGTATATCACCGCAGTTTTTGGCATAATTGGAAACGGCCTCCTTTCAGAGGTTCTTTAGGAAAGCCCCGCGGGCAGCGTTGCAGCGCTATGACCCCGTGGGGCTTCTTCTTTTCTATGCGTTGATGCGGCGCACGTTCTCGTATGCGAGCTCCGAGAGCAGCGAGTAGAGACCCTGGACGTCGAAGTCCTTCGGGAACTCAAGCGTCTTGGTCTCCGTCTGCACGCCTTGGACCTTGTAGTACGGGCTTGTGATGTACGCGAACGACAGCTCGGCGTGGTCGAAGCCCATACCGGCCGTCTCAAGGCGCACCCCGACGATGCTTTGGAGGTCAATGGACACGGCCGCTGCCTTGGCGCCAGTCATGCCCTGGTGGTCGATGAAGACGATTCTGCGGTCCGTGAACAGCATCTTGTCACGCACGAGCGCAAAGCAGCGCGTGAACGACTCTCCACGCATGAGATACATGCCATATTGCTGCTGAGCGGATTCGGCCGAAAGCTCAGAGTAGTGCCCCATCACACCCTGCACAACGCCACTAGTGCCTTGACCATTTATGGTTTGCTGGTCACGGTCGATTGCATCTTGTACAGCGCTCTGCGCCTGCGACACAGCTGCATTTGCCATGTCCTTCATCATATCTTTCAATGCCACGGCTACTCCTTCCTTGTCGCCGGGAAAGCCTCGGCGATTCCGTTTGCTGCCGCGAGTAATGCCTTGCGGCCCTCTTTATTCATGGCGTTAAAGAGCGTTAGTAATTCGCGCTCGGCGCTTCCCATCTGTTCGCCATCGCCCTCTTCGAGATCGAACAGTTCACCAATTGTGCATTTGAAATACCGGGCGAACTCTGCCGCAGTATCCATATCAGGACTTGTATTTCCAAGCTCGTAGTTTTGGTACGTGCGGTATTTAAGGCCGAACACGCTAGCAGCTTCTTTCTGGGTCAGCCCTGAACGCTGCCGTAGGTCTTTAAGGCTCATATCTCACCCCTAACTTAGGATAGTTGAAGCATACAAGAAACTTGTACGAATAGCAAACTTTTAGGGTTTACAGATACAAGAATCTTGTATATAGTGCCATTCAGGCACAAGAAACTAGTGCAAAGGAGGAAACAATGCTCAACAATCTTGTGTCCGAGCGTAAGCGGGCAGGCCTGACCAGAGAAGAAGTCGGTGAAAAGATCCACCGCTCCGAATACGTTATCGGCAAGTGGGAGCGTGGCGAGAGTTCACCGCTACTGGTTCCAGACGCAATCAACTTGGCAAAGCTCTACGGATGCTCCGTTGACTACCTCGCCGGGTTAGTCGAGGAGCGCACATCAAAAGGCGTAGCGGTCTAAATGTCAGCCGAAGAGGCCAAACAGAAGGAAGAGAAGCCCAAGACCGCCCGCGAAGTTGCCTTTGACGGCATGTGCTCGACGATCCGTCAGGCATACCGCGAGTGGGAACGCCAGCAGAAGGGAGAAGCGAAGGCGTGAAGCAGTGGTCTACACGTGAACTCAGATACCTCGAAGAGCACGCTGGAGACGGCGCCAAGCAGGTGGCCAAGGACCTCGGGCGCTCCATCGACTCAGTGAAGCATATGGCGCGGAAGTGCGGACTCTCACTCCGCAAGCGCAGGCAGTGCCCCCGCTGCGGCCAATGGACGTTCCGACCGCTCAACAGGGTCAACGGCTGGTGCATCGAGTGCACGAAGGAGCTTCACATGGCAGACCTCGCCGAGCAGGCCAACGCGATGAAGGAGGAGGCGATCAGGGAGAAGAGGAATGGCAGGCAGCGCCAGCGCTACTACAGCCAGAAGAGCAGGGCGAAAAAGGCGACAAAAAAGAGGCCCTAAAAAGCGCCCTAGCAATGACCTGCGAAAACACCGAAAGGAGAACGGAAATGCAGACAAAAAAGAAAGCGAGCGCCCCCCGCTACCACACTTCGGGCACCCGCTACGTAGCCGCCTCGAAAGAGGCTGCGTCCATCATACCATTCGAGGGCAAGCGCCCGACGGCGCAGGAGCAGCTTGAGCGCTCCCAGTTCAGGGCGGGTGTCATGGTCGGCTTCCTCGCGGCCCTCATGATCTTCCTCGCCGTGCTCTGGCTCTGGGTCATCCCCACTATGGACCAGGCCGTGGCCGACGCCCAGCGCGCCGTGGGAACCATGGCGGTGCTCAATGCGTAACGACGAGAGATACCGCCCCAAGCCGCAGAGCAACCAGCTTGAGATCTTCGGCCTGGGCATGGCTGGCGAGCAGGACGTTGCCGAGGCCAAGAAGTGGATCGAGGCCAACCCCGATGCGTGGCGGTTCATGCTCTCCAACGCCCGCCGCCTCAAGGAGAAGGGCTACGTGTCGATCAACTACCTGGTGAACATGGTGCGCAACGAGCTGCACGTTGGCTGCAAGAACGGCATAGCCCCCGCCCTTGCCCGAATCATGGAGGCGCGATACCCGGAGCTGCGCGGAGCCTTCAACAAGCACCGCAGCCAGAGCGATGGGTTCAGCGAATGAGCTGGCAGCGCACCCTTGCGGCCACGGCGCACATCACCATGCACCCAGCAGAGCTTGTCGGAAAGCAGCGCCCCATGACCGACTACCGCAACCACCGCACCTACACGCCGACCAAGACGCTCAAGGCCGAGAAGGCCATCAAGGACGCGTTCCGCGCGGCATACGGCGAGACCTTCGCCGACCACGACGGCCCGGTCGTGATGCGGATCTCGACCACCAGGCCGCTCGCGAAGAGCAACCCGAAGTACTGGGAGGGCCGCGCCGACCTCGGCAAGCCCGACTGGGACAACCTCGGCAAGCTCGCCTGCGACGCGCTCAACGGGATCGCCTTCAAGGACGATTCGCAGGTCGACATGGGAGCCGTCACCAAACGCCCGAGGTCGCCATACGGCACCAAACCACGCATAGACATCTACATCGAGTACTTCGTCGAGGAGTACGTGAAGGAGAAGAAATGAACGCCAAATACTTCGAAGAGAACGGCTTTGAGGACGTCCACGGGAGCCAGTTCCACAAAGCAGTGCTCAACCACGCCGCCTGCATCGCGAGCAACCTCATGTTCGACGCCACGCATCCTGACAACAACGACGGCGAGACGGAGGCAAACGCCTACCACGTGATGATCGCGCTTTGCGAGGCCGGGCTTTCCCGAATCGACGAGAAGTGCGTCGCCAAGAGCCGCAAGTTAATCGCCGACAAGATTAAGCCCGTCAGCGAGGAAGAGCTCGGGTTCGGTCGCGCGTTCCTTGCCGCCGTTCTCGGCATCAAATAGGAGGTAGCGACATGATCAACGAAGCGACCATCCAGGCGCAGTTCAAGCAGGCCACCGTGAAGGGAAGCGTGGCGACCCTGCAATTCGAGATCCTGACCGACAACGCCGACGCCTTCCGCATCATCAAGCAGAGCGGCAAGACGGTTTTGCTCACCGTGGCCGAGCAGCAGCAGGCCATGGACTTCGACGACGAGACGGGCGAGATCTATGGCTAAGGAAACCGAACCGCAGCAGGTCGAGGCCGAGGTCATCGAAACCGAGGCCACCACGCTTGAGGTCACGTACACCGAGGCCACCATCGCTTCGAACATGGACGCGTTGGAGGCCCACGTGAAGAAGGTCGTCTCCGACTACGAGGGCGCCACCTACGACCTCACGAGCGCTCAGGCCATCAAGGAGGCCAAGCACGACCGCAGCTACCTCAACGGCATCAAGAAGGAGATCGACGAGCGCCGCAAGGCCGTGAAGCGCGAGTACAACAAGCCGCTCGACGCATTCGAGAGGCGCTGCAAGCAGATCACGGCCATCATCGACGAATCAACCGACGCCATCAAGGCGCAGCTTGACGAGGCCGAGCAGACGCGCAAGGACGCGCTCTACTCACGCCTACAGCAGCACTACGAGGAGTTCGCGGGGCTGCTCGCGCCGGTCGTCCCCTACGAGCGCCTGCATGAGCCGCAGTGGCTCAACAAGACCTTCGGCGAGATCAAGGCGCAGCAGGCGCTTGAGGCAAAGGTGTCCGACGTGGCCCGAGACTGGGAAACGCTCAAGGCCCAGCAGGAGGCGATGCCGCACTACGCCGACGCGGAGCGCGAGTTCTTCCGCACGCTCGACCTCGGAGCCGCCTTGAACGCGGCGCGTTTGGCCGACGAGGAAGACCAGCGCATCGCCGAGCTGAAGGCGGCCATGGCGCCAGAACCCGAACCGGAACCGATGCCGGAACCAGAGCCTGAGCCGGTCGAGATCCCCGAGCCTGAGCCGATGCCCGCGCCAGCGCCAATGCCCGCCCCCATGCCGGCACCCGTGCCAGCACCGGTCGCGGAGCCTTTGGAGGCGTGGACGGTCGAGGTGCCGAGCGCCACGCGATCGCAGATGCAAGCGCTCGCATCCGTACTCAAGGCGCAGGGAATCACCGGAAGCATCCGCCGGGGCACGCCAGCCCAGGTGGCAGCGAGGATGGAGTAGACGATGGCAGAAGACAAGCACATGACGCTGGCCGAGGCCGTGGCCCAGGTGCAGCGATCCGTAGTTGTGCCTAAAGCACGCTACAACGCCCACGGCAACTTCTACTACCGCTCGATGGAGGACATCGTGGCGGCGCTCAAGGAGCCGTGCAAGGAGGCGGGCATAGCCTTCACGCTCAACGACAGCATCGAGCAGATCGGCGAGCGCTACTACGTCAAGGCCACGTGCCGCCTGTTCTTCGAGGACGGCCACGGCGACCCCATGGACGTGACGGCCTACGCCCGCGAGCCTTTGAGCCAGAAGGGAATGAACGAGGCGCAGGTCACGGGCAGCGCATCCAGCTATGCCAGAAAGTACGCGCTCTGCGGAGCATTCGACATCGACGGCACATCAGACCCCGACACGCTCATGGGAATCGAGAAGCCCGCCGAGAAGGAGCCGCCAGAGTTCGGCCAGTTCATCGCCAAGTGCAAGAGCTGCGGCACCTCCTACCAGTTCGAGAGCCGCCAGCAGTACGAGCAGTTCAAGGCCAACCCCGGGTGCTGCCCGTCCCCCGCATGGCAGGTCGTGTAGGCCATGCAAGACCTCTACGCCGAGCGCATGCAGCTCTTCGACAGGCTCATGGACGAGCTTCAGGCGCTGCGCAACAGCGGAAGCCAGTACGCCGAGAACGAGGCCGAGTACCGCAAGGCGCTGCGCATCGCGATCCTTGAGGAGCGATCCAAGGGAACGCCAGTGACGGTGATAAGCGACCTCTGCCGAGGACGTGAGGACATAGCCGAGCTGAAGCAGCGCAGGGACTGCTCCGAAGCGCTCTACAAGGCGAGCCAAGAGGCGATAAACGTGTACAAGCTCAAGATCCGAACCGTCGACGAGGACATAAAGCGCACCTGGTCCAACGGGACGGGCGAAGGGAGTTACTAAATGTCGATCAACCGAGTGAACATCAGCGGCAACTTGACCCGCGACCCCGAGCTGCGGGCTACCCAGGGCGGCATGCAGGTTCTGGGCTTCGGCGTGGCCGTCAACGACCGCCGCCGCAACCAGCAAACCGGCGAGTGGGAGGACTACCCGAACTTCGTGGACTGCACGATGTTCGGCAACCGCGCCGAGAGCATGGGCCGCATCCTGCACAAGGGCATGAAAGTGGCCATCGAGGGCAAGCTGCGCTATTCGAGCTGGGACAAGGACGGCCAGCGCCGATCCAAGCTTGAGGTGATCGTGGACGAGATCGAGCTCATGAGCCAGAAGCAAGCCCCGGCGGCACCGCAGGGATACCAGCAGCAGTACGCACCGCAGCCCGCCCCGCAGGCGGCGCCGCAGCAGTGGAACGCGCAGCAGGCCTACCAGCAAGCCCCGGCGGCACCACAGGGCTACCAGCAGGCGTCCGCCCAGTACGCACCGCAGCCCGCCCCGCAGGCGGCGCCCCAGCAAGCGCCCATGCCGCCCGCCCAGGAAAGCCTGTACGACGGCGACATCCCGTTTTAGGGGCGATGGCGGCATGCAGGTACTGGACTCGCTCATAGACGGGCCGCTTAGGCTGCGCAACCGCAGGGAGGGCGACGAGCTTATCGGCATGATCGTCCGGTACCTGCGAACTGGCGAGCAGCCCGAGCCTCGGACGGACGCCCAAGAGGCCGTGCTGTTCGCCGTGCAGCCCGTCATGGAGACCTCGCGCAAGCGCATCGTGGCGGGAGGATCGGGCGGCAAGGCGGCAAGCAAACCCGAGAGCAAACGGGCAAGCGAAACGGGAAGCAAACCGCCAAGCAAAAGCGGAAGCAAAACGGCAAGCAAATCATCAAGCAACGATGCAAGCAAAGCCGAAAGCAAACGGCCAAGCGAAGAGGAAGAGGAAGTAGGAAGAGGAATTAAGGAAGAGGAGAGAGGGAGCAAGGCGCGTTTCCGCGCCCCCTCTCCCGAAGAGGTCGAAGAGTACGCCCGAAGCTACGCGGAGGGCAAGGGCCTCGACCTCGCCTCGACCGACTTCGACCCGGAGCGCTTCGTCGACTTCTACGCCCAGAAGGGCTGGATGGTCGGCAAGGCGAAGATGAAGGACTGGAAGGCCTCGGTGCGCATCTGGGTGCGCTCCTCGAAGCCAAAAAACGGCGTGGCAAAGGAGGTGCCAGACGATGGATTTTCGGCCTACGACTGAGTGCCCGCACTGCGGCACGACCCTCAAGGCCCGCACCACGCGGCTCGCTGGGCGGACGCTGTTCTGCGGCTACGAGCAGTGCGGCTGCGCAGGCGCCGAGGCCGAGCGCGAGAAGGAGCGCCAGGCCGAGGCCGAGGCGGCTCGCAAGGCTGCGCTCGACAGAGCCATGCACGACTGGAAGCGGGCGGGCGTGCCCGAACGCTACGTGAGCCTCGGCCACCCGTTGGCGGCCGAGATCGCCGAGTGCATGAAGCGCGGCCAGTGGGTGTATCTCTGGGGAGACGTCGGAACTCACAAGACCACCTGCGCCGCGGCCGTGGCGAAGCGCCTGGCCGGCGGCAAGCGGTCGGTGCTCATGGCACCGATGTACCGCATCCTCGACGAGATTCAGCGCAGCTTCCACGACGGCGGCGACCCGCTCAAGCGCTACGCCGAGGTGCGCTACCTGATCGTGGACGACCTGGGCAAGCGCAGGCCGACGGGCTTCGTGCTCGACAGCCTTTTCAGCCTGATCGACCAGCGCTACTCGGCGATGCTGCCCACGCTGGTGACCACGCAGTACAAGCCGAGCGACCTCGTGCGCAGGCTTGCCGAGCAGGGAGACCCCGACACCGCCAAGGCCATCGTGTCGCGGCTGAGGGGCGGTGCCAGGGTCGTGCACTTCGACGGCCCGGACGGGAGGCTGCAATGATCCTCGATGCGGGGGTGCTTCGCGGCTATCCCAAGGAGCGAGCCGAGCTTTACGGCAAGCCTCACCTGGGGGCGCACTACACCCACGGAAAGGCCTACGAGGCGCTTTCGCCCCGATGCTGCGTCTGCGGCAGGCGCGCCGGAAGCGTGCACCACGTGGCGCACCGGTCTTGGGGCGAGACGTTCCGCCTGGTCACGCCGTGCGGCGCCTGGGACTTGCGAAGCCCGCTGTTCTGCCTCTGCGGCAGCGGCACCACTGGGTGCCACGACAAGTTCCACGGCGGGGCGCGGCTCAAGGCCGAGTGGCGCTGGCGGCATCCGGTCTACGAGGAGGCCTGGTGGACGGGCCAGCTGTTGCAGGTCTACGAGCCGCACAGCCCTGGCCTCTACGAATACGGATATTGGCTGATCACAGACCGTGACGGCAACGAGATGATACGTGAAGGGATGTAACCCATGGAGATCAAGACATGCGAGCAGTACGTGCTCGACCAGTTGGAGCAGGCGCGGGCTGAGCGCGATTGGCTGCGCGGCAAGCTTGAGCAGGCGCAGGACGAGGCAGAGGAGCTGCGCGGCAAGCTCATGGAGCGCGGCGAGCGCGATGCCTCGAAGGTCGAGCAGGCCATCCGCAAGGAAGGCCGCCGTAAGCTCTACCGCGACGGCACCGGCTACCGCACGAGCGTGGACGACGGCGGCAAGCTCATTCCGTTCTCTGACTGGTGCATCGAGCACGTCGGCTACTCAAGCCTGCGCTGCGGCATGACCAAGAGCGAGTTCATCGCCTATTTCGAGCCAGAGTTCCGAGAGGAGTACGACGAGCTGGTCAACGAGTGGAAGGCGGGCCAGGAATGATAGGGATCTACGAGCGCTCGCTTTGCCAGAGCTACGCGAGCGCCTACCGCCAGGGCATCCTGCTCGCCAAGACCGACGACGAGGCCGAGGCGCTTTCGATCGTCGAGTCGCTGACCGACGACAGCTACCAGTGCTTCGCGCTGCTGGAAGACGGGACCGTGCTCGACCTTCGGGGCCGGTTCCCCGGGTGTGTGGAGGTGGGCTGTGAGGAGGAACGCGATGGCAACCGAGATTGAGCCGCTGATTATGCCGTTCGACCCGCTTTGGGTCACCACCAGCAAGCGAGAGTACCGCGAGGCCGTGCGCAGGATGGGCGAAGAGCCGGGAGACACCAAGGGCAAGGACGGCCTCACCAGCTGCATCCCGGGCAAGGGGTGCGTGATCTGGATCAGCCGCAAGGTGAAGGCCCCGGACCTGTACGCGCTCGCCGCCCACGAGGCGACGCATGCGGCGTGCGACATGCTTGCCAGCATTGGGGAGGACACGCCCGCCGCCGAGGAGCTGGCCTACATGGTGCAGTCCATCACGGCGGGAATCATCATCGCCTGCGAGGGCCGCAGCGATGGCTAACGCCAAGGTGTTGCGGAAAGCGCAACTGCTGCGCCTGATGGTTGACGAGTTGTGCGACAACATCGAGGCCCGAGAGGCTAGCGAGTCGTGCCTGCACACCTACGGCAGCCTCGGCTATGGCCTGGAAGACGGGCAGGGCAAGACCCAGATACAGAACGACATACGCAGGTGCAGGAGAATGCTCCTCGACCTGTGGAAGCTGATAGGAAAGGAAATCTGATGACCGACGAGAAGAAAACCGAGACCGCCAAGGAAGCCGCAACCGTGAAGAAGGCCATGATCTCGCAGCCGATGGCCGGCAAGACAGACGAGGAAATCGTGGCCACGCGCGACCTCGCCGTGGCGAAGCTGCGCCAGATGGGCTACGAGATCGTGAACACCCTATTCACCGACGAGTGGTACAGCGACGAGGCCATGAAGGAGCGCGGCGTGGTGCAGGTTCCGCTGTGCTTCCTCGCGAAGTCGCTTGAGAACATGAGCCTTTGCCATGCAGCCTACTTCTGCAAGGGCTGGGAAGACGCCCGAGGCTGCAAGATCGAACACGACGCCGCCACCGCATATGGGTTGGAGGTGCTTTATGAGGAGTAGCGAGTTCTTCGCCGAGGCAGCCCGCATGACGGTGGATGTCGTGAAGGCGTTGGCCGAGTGCTTCGCGCGGGCGTTCCTCCAAGCGGCGAAGGCAATACGCAAGCTGGCGAAGCGGCTCGACCCGAGGTGGCAGCGCCGCTATCGCCGCGCGCTAGCGCGATCGCGCCGCAACAACCTGTACCTGAAAAGCATAGGAAGGTGCCGATGATGATTGACGACGCGACGCGCAACAGCGTTGCCGACCAGCTTGAACACGATGCAGTCTACCTCGATGGCTCGTCTCTATCCGAATGGTGGGCACGCCTTCAGTCTGTGGCATGCAACTATGAAGATTTCCCCGATCCGCGCTCCTTGTTCACGCGCCTGGCTGGACTCATCAGGCCGAACCCCATCAACGGAAGCACGTCCGACGGCTATCACACCTTTGACGAGCTATACCACCACCGAGCCGTGCTATTTTCCGTCGTCGTTTCGGCGTTTCCCGACAAGGCATGGAAAGCGAAGGCGCACAGCGACGGCACCATGTATGGCGGCATGTTCATCGTCGGCATCGACACGCCAGACGGCCAGGCCACCTATCACTACGACATCGATCCGTACTGGGGTATGTTCCGCTGCAAGGAGCTTGACCGAGCGCCAGAGTGGGACGGCCACACGCCAGAGCAAGCTATTGAGCGCATAGGCAAGCTGACCGGCCTTATCGACCGCGCGACCACGCACCTTGTCCTCGATGAAGACGGCCGCACGTGTTGCGCAAAATGCGGATGCGACTACCTATGCATGAACAGCGCGACGTATTGCCCAGATTGCGGCGCGAAGGTCGCCAAGAATGGCTAGAGGCAGGACGAAGCGGTTTACCGAAAGCGAGCTGCGCGAGAGGCGAAACCGCCAATGGTGGGAATCCCGCGCCCGCTGCGGCTATGCGACCGTCTGCCCTCTGTGTGGCGGGTACACACTCTCGAAAACCGGCTATCACGCGGGCTGTGCCAAGAAGGCAGGGATCAAGATTCCAAGGCAGCGAATGAAGCGAGCTTTATTGATTGCCAAAGAGCGTCAGAAGATCCCCGTTGCCCAGATGGCTGGCTCGGTGGGCGCCGTTGTCCGCGACGATGGCGTGCGATTCGAGTCGGCTGGCGCGGCGGCGCTCGCGACATACGGGTATTGCGGCAGCTCGAACATCGTTAGGGCCGTCAGAACGGGATGCAAGGCCGGAGGTCATTACTGGAAACGAGCCGACGAGGAGGATAAATGACCGATCAATACGTGTTCAACCCCGACATACACGACGAGTGGAAGCCGCCCGCGCACCGCTGCGAGAACTGCGCCCACCACGAGCACGACGTTGTGCCAATCGTCCGCTTCGACGTAGACGGCAACGAGGCGGGCAGCACGACCGGCACGCGCTGCTACTGCAACCATGACGGCAAGCACTTCGTGACAGGAGACAACAACCACTGCGATTACTGGGAGGAGGCACAATGAGCTACGACATCCGCTTGTGCGACCCCGTTACGCACGAGACGCTGAAGACCGACGTGCCGCACGACATGCGCGGCGGCACCTATGCCATGGGCGGCACGACCGGGCTTTGGCTGAACGTCACCTACAACTACGGAAAGCACTACTACCGCGTTCTCGGGGACGAGGGCATTAGAACCATCTACGGCATGACCGGCGCGGAGTCCATCCCCGTGCTCGAAGCGGCTGCGGCCAAGCTGTCCGATGAGGTTTCCGAAGATTACTGGGAAGCCACCGAGGGCAACGCCAAGCGCCCCCTATTGCAGCTGGCCGCGATGGCGCGTATCCGCCCCGACGGCGTTTGGGACGGTGACTGACGATGCTGGTGATAGAGAGGAATAACGTTCCAGAAAACTGCTCGACGTGCCTTTACGGAAGGTTCTACGGCTGCGCCCATGCTGACCGCCAGAAGGATTGGACGTACTACCGCTTTTGGCAAGGCCTGAAGCACTGCCCGAGCTGGTGGCTCGACCAGAACCGGTTCGAGAGGGTGTGGTGAGATGGTTTGCTACGAGCCGCCTAGTGGCTGGAACCTCCCGCCGGGGTGCTTCGAGGGAGACCCGAACGCGCCGTGGAACCGTGAGGAGCCGAAAACCTGCGGGGACTGCTCGCATCTGCTGGAAGGCTGCTGCGACTACGGCATCTGCGAGCTTGAGTTCGAGGAGGCTTTCAGCGCCCAGGAGGCGAAGGAGCCGATGGCGGCATGGGAGGCTGCGAAGTGGGCGCGAGACTGGATCGTCGAACACTGCAAGGACATGCAGGAGGACTGGTGCAAACGGTTCGATGGATAGCGGCATCATGCGCCGCGCTGCTTGTCGCGGTTGTGGCCCTTGAGCTTTATGTAATCAGAACGCTGGCGGCGGGGCTGGTGGTTCTGGCCCTGCTCGCCTGCGGGTAGGAGGTGGACGATTGACCAACTGGGAGCGGTACTTCGGTTCGCCCGAGGCCGCGATGCGCATGGAGGTGCGCATGATGCGCGACGGGCGGCGGTTCAAAATCTCGCTGAGCGAGTGCAACCCCTTCACAACGTGCGCGTTCGCATCGCGCCGGGTGCGGGACTTCGGCTCATGGGGCGAGTACCTGGACTGGCTCAAGGCCGAGTACGACGATGGAACCATCAGGTGGGAGGATGAATGAGCCGCCCGGGATGCAACTGGGGATGCCTGCTCGTGATAGCGGTATCCCTGCTAATAGACGGATTGACGCTGTGGGCGGCGGTATCGCTGGCCCGCATGATCATTGGAGGATGATATGATCAACAGACTTATCGGCAAGGTTCTCGGCGCCGCCATCGGAATCTTCCTTATCGCGCTCGCATGCTACGGCATCGTGTGGGCGATCTCGGGAATCTCCGGGCTGCTGCCATGAGCGGCAACCCGCGCAACCGCAACGGCAACGCGCGGCGCAAGCTGAGGGCAAGGCTGAGGGCCGAGGGCAGGCCGTGCCACATATGCGGCCAGCCGATAGACTACAGCCTTCCGAGCGGCGACCCGTGGAGCTTCGAGGTTGACGAGCTGCTGCCCGTGTCGAGGGGAGGCAGCCCGCTGGACTATTCAAACGTGGATGCCGCTCACAGGATCTGCAATCAGCGGCGCGGCAACAGGATGCCGGGCGACGCCAAGCAGTACCAGATACGCCGCACGCGGCTGTTCTAGCGCAAAACATAACAATGCACCAATAGGGGCGCGGTCGTTTCGGCGGTCGCGCCCTTTCTTTTGGCTCCGAGCGCCGAAGCCGCCTAAAAGAGGCGGGGCGGTCGCCCCTCCCCCGGGTCGGAAGGCCACCCAGGCCGCCAGGGCCGATTTCCCCCCGCCCGTTCCGAACGATTTCGCTATCTCACGCCGCCATTACGATTCCCCGCGAAGAAGGAGGGAATCATGGCCGAGAACATCGAGATGCCGCAGGAAGTGGCTAGCGACCCCGTGCAAGCCGCCATCTGGGAGCAGCTGACCGCGAGGCGCACGTTCGCGCAGGAGGATGCGCCGACGCTGGCGCTGCTCTGCTACTGGCACGCCGTGGCGAACCAGGCACGCGAGGCCATGGCCCTCGGTAACAACGAGATCGAAATACTCGACGCCACCGCATACAAGCCGATCAGGGGCAAGGGCGGCAAGCGGCTCAAGATGATGCGCAAGAATCCGGCGCTGACCGTTCTGAAGGAAGCCAGCACCGAAATCAGGGCGCTGTCAGACCAGCTCGGCCTGTCCAAGTCGGCCCGCAACGTCACGGTGCAGCAGGCGCGACCCGCGAGCGCCCACGGCAAGCTGCTCACGCTCATGTTCGACGACCGCGAGACGCGTGCCAAGGCGGCAGGCGCGTGATGCAGGCGAGGCAGACCCCGACATACGAGGCGAACATCCCAGAAAGGCTCGACGGAGACGGCCCCATGGCGGCAGAACTGGCATCCGCGTACTTCGGCGACCCGCTGCCGTGGCAGCCACGCCTGCTCGATGCCATGCTCGCCCGCGACGGACGCGACAAGTACCTGCTGCGCTCGATCGGCATATCCATCCCGCGACAAAACGGCAAGAGCTGGGACGTTCGCGCCCGCTGCTTCCATGGCGCCCTCAACGGCGAGAAGATTCTGTACACATGCCAGCACGGCGACACCTCAGACCAGATGTTCCAGGAGCTTTCAAGGCCATTCGAGGACGAGGACGAGCCTGAGCTTAACGACCTGCTGCTCGCTGTGCGCAAGACCAACGGCCAGCAGGCCATCAAACTCAAGAACGGCGGTCTTATCCGCTTCACCACGCGCACCGACTCGCTGGCGCGAGGCAAGACCTACGACGTGCTTATCTACGACGAGGCGCAGGAGCTTACTGACAAGCAGCAGGCGGCTTCGCTGCCCGCCATATCGGCAGGGTCGAAGCACAACCCGCAGACGATCTACCTGGGCACGCCGCCAGCCCCCGACAACGTGGGCACGGTGTTCCGCGACCTCCACGAGGACGTCCACAACGGCAGGTCTGAGATGGGATGGATCGAGTGGGGCGCTACAGAGATCGGCGACGTGCACGACGAGTCGCGATGGTTCGAGTACAACCCGTCTCTCGGCACGATCCTCGACATAGAGGCCGTACGCGGCGAGTCCGAGCAGATGCAGCCCGACGTCTTCGCGCGTGAGCGCCTTGGCTGGTGGAGCCCAATCGGCGGAGCCGACCCATACGCGCTTTCGAGCGCCAAGTGGAAGGCGTGCGAGGTGGCGGGGCCGATGCAGGGAGGCAAGCTCGCGTTCGGCGTGAAGTTCTCGCCCGACGGGTCGCGCGTTGCCGTGTCCTGGGCGAAAGCGGAGCGCGGTGCCGGCTCCTACGTCGAGCTTTACGACCTCATGGGCGCTGAGGGCGGCACTGTCGGCATATCCGACATGCTGCTGCGCAACCGCGAGGAGATCGCGTGCGTCTGCATCGACGGAAAGAGCGGAGCGGACGCGCTGAAGCAGCGGCTTCTTGACGGCAGGATGCCGAAGTCGGCGATCGTCATGGGCAGCACCGCGATCGTTCAGGCTGCTGCGACGATGCTGGCCGACGAGGTTAATGCCAGGACGACGAGCCACATCGAGTCGCCCGCGTTGGACGATTCCGCAACGAAGTCGATCAAGCGCGACGTAGGGCGCGACGGCTGGGGCTTCGGTGACGGCCCCGACTCTTCATCAGCGCCGATCGAGAGCGCATCGCTGGCCCTATGGGCGGCGAGGACAACCAAGAGAGACCCGAGACGTAAACAGGAGGCAAGCTTCTGATGGCAGCAGTGAACATGGAACTGGCCGGACAGGTCGCGGCGGCGGAAGGCCTGCGACACGAGGACAAGGCGCTCGTGCGCGAGCTTATGGACACGTGGCGCACCCACCGATCCCGCAACATGTTGCGGGAGGACTATTACCTCGGACACATCGGCGTCAAAGACCTGGGCATCGCCATGCCGAAAGCCCTCGCCAAGAAGATCAACCCGCGCGTTGATTGGCCCAAGAAAGCGGTGCACGCCCTGGCAGATCGCTCGGTGTTCAACGGCTTCACTGCCGACGACGAGGCCGTTACCATGCAGCTGCGCGACATATGCGCCGACAACCAGCTCGAAGCGCTCTACCGCAAGAACCTTATCGGTGAGCTGAAGCACTGCTGCGGCTTCTGGACTGTCACGGACGGCGGCGGCAAGCCCATCATCTCAGCGTACCCGGCAACCGCAGCGGCGGCAATCTGGGACGACGCGCAGAAGCGCATCAAGGCCGGTCTCGTTGTGGCCGAGTCGAAGAAGATGCCAGGCGACACCGAGCGCGTGCCGACCGTCGTGCACCTGCTCACGGAGGACGCGCTGGTGGTGCTTACGCGCGGCAGCGGCCACTGGGTGGCCGACTACATGGAGCACGGCATGGGTCGCTGTCTCATGGAGCCCATGCCATACGATGCCACGCTCGAGCGACCGTTCGGCTCCTCGCGCATCAGTCGTTCGGTCATGAGCATCACAGACGACGCCATACGCCAACGTGCCCGCATGGAGGTGGCGTCTGAGTCCGCGACGCTGCCGCAGACTTGGCTGCTCGGCACCTACAAGAAGATGATCAACGGGCAGAACAAGTACGACGCGTCGATGGGCGCGGTCAACGAGATCACCAAAGACATTGACGGAGACTCGCCGACCGTGTGGCAGTCGGCCCAGTTGCAGATGGCGCCGCTCACCGAGTACCTGCGCCAGCTAGCATGCCAAATGTCGGCGGTCACCAACGTTCCGGTGTCTTTCTTTGGCGTGAGCAATGACAACCCATCCTCCTCGGATGCTATCGCAGCATCGCTCGAACCGCTCGTGATTGACGCCAAGAACCTCAACCGCGAGAATGGCAACGCCTTGCGCAACGTGGCCTACATGGCGCTCGCCGTGGCGAACGGCACGGACTACGAGACCGAGCGCGATGCCGGCTACAACCTCAACCCGCGCTTCATGTCCCCGGCCTACCCGTCGATCGTGAGCCTGTCCGATGCCGCGCTGAAGCAGGTGCAGGGCCTGCCGAAACTCGCCAACTCCGACGTGATGCTCGAAATGCTCGACTACACAGACGAGCAGATCCAGCGCATCAACAGCGACAACAAGAAGGCGCAGGCGAACGCCGCCGTGGCCTCGCTGTTCGAGCCGAAGGAGGGCGAGGATGGCGGAGATACCTCGCAGCCTGCTTAACGAGCTTACGGACGAAATCAACACGCTATCTGGAAGGGCGCAGCGCCAAGCCAGCGACGCGCTCACCCGCTTGGTGGCCGACTGGGAGGCGAGCGGGAACGGCGACATAGCGGCGCTGCGAGAGGCAACCTACGAGGTGATCGAGACGGCTTGCGGCTACTATGCAGACACCGTTGCGGCTGGCCGCGCCGGGGTTGGTGATGATGGCGCCGCAGCGCGTGACGACGGCCGGGTCCTCCACGAAGCAGGAGTCGGGG
>OHEX01000569.1_pt1 | contig 17350 bp, 14 predicted proteins | sample 1567361 | NCBI WGS metagenome assembly OHEX01 (sample SAMEA3879585, study PRJEB24766) | human gut metagenome | biome: human-associated habitat; feature: feces | place: USA | collected 1985/1987 | reverse complement strand
TGCTGCCGCGTTCAATGTGACGATGGACAGGGAACCCATTCAGGAAGGGAAGTACGAAGGCAACTCGACGATGAAACGCGAATTCTCGCCGTCCCCCAAAATCAAATTGTGGACGATTGAAAAGGAATCCACCATTACCTGCGAACCGTCCAAAAACGTGGAATTTGAATTTGAGAAACCGGAACCTGTTACCACGGAAGAAGAAGGTAATAGTCAGACAAAAAACACGCCTGTTAACATCGTTGTAACGGTTTGTAAGGATGAAACTGAGAATATATGGAGGTGTCGCGTTGTTTCTGCTTCTGGTGGCGCTACGGTAGTTGTTCGTACCGGGTCGTTCATTGATGCCCTTCTTACACCTCCCACCAATGAAGAGGACTGCATTATGGCGGTTAACGATTTGAACGGATACCAGAGCGGTGAAGGTCTTGGGATATGGCACACGGCGGAAGCTTCTCTCGCCCACGAAGAACACCACCGCCGTCAATGGGAAGATGCCTACAAATTCTACTGGAAACATTTGAAATTGCAGGAAAAATTGGAAGAGAAAACTCTTTCCTGCGATAAAGTTAAGGATATGGAAACCGCCATAGCTGCGATGGATCTGACAGCCGTAAATGCTAGCATTAACTTTATGACAGAGGTTATCGCTTACATAAAAAAATTGCCGGATAACCCAGGTGACAGACCTTACTGTGCCGGACAAAAGGTCCTGAATAACACTACCCGCAAGCTTATCAGGGTAGCCGAAATCAAGGGATGGAGCAAAGTACCCACAAATGTAACAGAACCCGGTATTATTGAGCCGCCCTGTTTCTTGCCTCCGGTTAACGAAGGTAAAACCCGCAGTATGGCAATTGCAGAGGTATCGACACCTCTTCAGCTCTCCATTGTGGACACTGCCAATTTCATGAAGGGCGAAATTACAGTCTCCTTCCGCAACGAAGGAAACGAGCCTGTCCGGATTCCGGACGAAATCAACGACGAAACGTCCGATTTCTTTTTCGTGACGGTGTTGAGGACGCAACAGGGGAAAATGCGCATCCTGAACAGGGAAATTGGCACCATGACCTTCCAGCGACCCTTGAACTACCGGGAACTGGCCCCCGGCCGGGAATACAGCGTCACGATTCCGGTATGCCTGGATGAAGTCGATCTGGAAGGCTGGAAACAATGTTCTTGTGAACTCGAAACGCGCTACTATAATCAGCAGGGTAAGGATTGTTTCCTGGGGATGCTCCGGGCGACGGCCAAACTCGCGCTGCAATGAAAAAAATCTTCCGGTATTTAATACTTCTGGCAAGCCTGTCCCTCCATGCCGCGGCATGGGGGGACATGGCCGACAACGGAGTGGAATGCTCCGTGGTGATGGAAAAGACCCGGTTTGACGCAAGAGAGACGTTCCCTGACTTTAAACTGGTGTTCACGAACAAGGGCGAAAAGACCGTGCGCCTGTTTGATGACTTCTATCCCCTCAAAGATGACGGCCCTAATATCCATATCGAAATATGGGAAAAAGTGGGAGGGAAAAGATATGGGTACAGAGTGGGCAAAATAGAGAATCCAATAGCCTGTTATGTAGCCGGGTATAAAATCGAACGGGTAGCGGCTTTGATACGCTTCATTACGTTGAAGCCGGGAGAAAAGCATGAAGTCCCCATCAAGGAAGCTTACCTGTTGCTGACGTATTTTGACCGTCTTCGCAATGGTCAGAACTATGAGCTGGAAGTATGTTTCAGGGATGGATATGCGGAACCCGGTGTTCGGAGGGTGTATATAGGGAAGACTGAATTTCATACGTCGAGCCGGTCGCCCAAAGGAGTGGCTCGGTGAATGTTCAACGTGGATTCAATGAGAATGGTGAAAGTCTCTTTTCATCACGTCTGAGGTGTGTTGTTGCTTCTTTGAGGTTCCCGGTAGGGTTTGTCATCAGGTTACACGGCCAGTCACCTGTGCATCAGAGGAATGTTTCCCTACCAGCGGAAAATACCGGTATTCTCAAGTTTTGATCAAGGGGCAGGCAGGGTAGACTTTGATGTGGAATCATGGGATGGCAACAGGTCTGTGAGAAACTGTTGACCCCTTCCACTGTGCCTGAAGGATTTTTCCGGACAGTAAAAGGCTGCAGCTATTTGAGCCATGCCAGAAATTCATGGTTGCCGTCCGTTCCCGTGATGGGGGAGGGTTCGCACCCCATCCAGGAACGGTTCAGCTCCTCCGTGACGAAAGTGCGTATGGAGTCCACCGCCCGCTGGTGCAAAGCCGGATCCCGGACGATGCCGCCGGGGCCTATGTCTTCCGGCTGAAGTTCAAACTGGGGCTTGATGAGCACCAGGGCGTCTCCTTCTTTTTTCAGCAGGGGAAAGGCGGCTGGCAGGATTTTTTTCAGAGAGATGAAGGAGACGTCGGAAACGATCAGATCCACTTGTTCCCCTATATCCTCCGGAGTCATGTAGCGGGCGTTGAATTTTTCCTTCACAATGACGCGGGGGTCCTGACGCAGTTTCCAGACGAGCTGGTTGGTTCCTACGTCTATGGCATGCACTCTGGCGGCTCCGTGCTGGAGCAGGCAGTCCGTGAAGCCTCCTGTGGAAGCCCCAATGTCAAGGCAGACCTTGCCTTCAGCAGAAACGGGGAAGGCGTTCAGGGCTCCTTCCATTTTCAGGCCGCCGCGGCTGACATAGCGGGGACGGTTTCTGATGGCGATATCCGCGTCTTCATTAACCTTGAGACCGGGCTTGGTGGAGGGATGCCCCCCCACGCTTACTTCTCCGGCAATGATGAGCCGCTGGGCCAGCTCCCGGGATTCTACGAGATTGCGGGAAACCAGAAGGATATCGAGTCGTTGCTTGCTCATGATTCGGAAAAAGGTGTGAACGCAGGTATTTCATGAAACCGCATGAAGAATCAAGAAAAACCGAGCGCAGAGAGGCATTCGGGCGTAAAAATGCGGCATTCCTCGTACTGGAACATTTTACGATTGATTCAAGGCCGGTTTATAGGAGACTCTGCGGCGGATGGAACACCGCTACAGGCAATTGATGCGCAAAGTCAGGCTTTACCTGCTGACGGAGGTGCGCAAAAAATCGTGGGCAAGCAAGTTCCTTTCCGCCAGTGTTTTTGATTCTGTTTACTGGTCGTGGAACAGGCAGTCCGTAGCGACGGGCGCCGGCTGGGGGGCCGCGGCGGCGATTGCCCCGCTGCCCATGCAGAGCCTGTGGGGCGTGTTTGCCTGCCTGTGGCGCAAGGGGAATATCCCCGTAGCCATTCTGATGGCGTGGCTTTCCCCTCCCGGCTTCACCTTTTTTGCCACTCCGGGGCAAACTGGCAGATGCTGAAAACGGGGGTGCAGCAGTGGTCCTGGGCTCCGTTTGACGGGTTGAGCATCGGCATGGTAAGCCTGGAGTTCCTGACGGGCTGGATTGTTTCCAGCGTAGTGCTGGGTTTCCTGTGCTACGGGCTGGTGCAGCTTGCATGGGGAGCGGGCCACTTCCTGCGCAGTAGGAAAAATCCGGGCAAGCCTTCTTCCGGAAAAGGTTTTGGTAAATAAAGCCGCCCCCTGTCATGTGTTGCAGGAGGAAGCAAGCGTCTGCATGGGATAGATATATATTTTATGGACTTCTGGAATTTGAAAGTATCATTTTATTATTGACGTTTATGGTGAAAATATTATTTTTGGGAAACTTTCCTGAGTATGATGTCTCCCTCTATTGATGCCCTGTTCAAGAAATATTTACACTGCCTGATCTTTCTTTGGTTTGGCGGGGGCACGCTATTGGGCTGTTTTTGTTCCCAGGCTGAAGAACCGTTGCCTGATGGGGACACGGGAGCGCTCTCCATTGAATCGAAAACTGCCCTTTATTCCGCTGATTGTTATATCACGGGAGAAGAAAATGAAGACGATAAAAAGAGAAGTTCCATAGGCATAGGAGAATCCTTCACTCTTACGTTGACGGGAAAACCTATGGGAGATATTAAAAAACTGACGTGGGCGTTTGTTTCAGGGAAGGAGCTGGTGGAAGAAATTGGAGAAGATAAACTTAAAGGAACGGCAAAAATTACATTGTCGGTCAGAAAAGATTTGACGCCTGATCAGCTTAAGAACCAGTCCAGCATCACATTGAAAGTCACAACGAGCGAAGGCCGTACAGTGACCATGCAAGATTCGATGGTCGTATTTTTCCCCACCGGAATGACCGCCACACATAGGGGAGTCGGCACACCAGAGGTAGGTTGCAATGGGAGCTACACAACCTTCAGCCCAACTGGTTGTTACATTGCAGCCTACGAACGTCTCCTTTAAAAATATTAAAATCATTGAACGGGATTTGGGCTCCGATCCCAACAACCCTCGAAGAACTCTGGATCCTGGCCATACAGGTCACGGAGTTGATAATGCAATAGAGGTTAACAACGCAAATCGATTTGCAGACCATCTTAAAGGAACAGTTGCCCATCAGGATATTCAGGGGAAAATACATATTTTGCCACAGGAGTGGAAATGGAAATGCTCCTGGCGCGTCCATAAGGGCAGGGGCGGACCAATAGCAATTTCCGGAAACGACGATGTGGGGCAAATAGGGGAAATGGTCGAACAACGTTTTAAATTTTATTATAACCTCAATCCACAAACGGGAAGAATAAGTGCCGTTTGTGGAGAAGTATCAAAATTCGGATGTACGGCTATGGCTTATTCGGATGGTACCGGGAATCATTACAACTATTTGGGACCTAAAGAAACGGATTAACGGAATTAGATTATGAGAATGCAGTGTTGTCTTCTTTCCCTGTTCATGGGAATCGTGGTTTCTTCACATGGGTCAGATTTTCCAGTTCCCTTGGAGAAACCCAGTAGTATCAAATCCTTAAGGGATGTTCCGGAAGATATCAAGGCCTTGAATATCTTGCTCAAGGAAAACAAGCTCGAAGAATTTTACAAAAAATCTAGGGAATGGTATCTCAAAAGTTATCCTCATTCAGAAGATATAGCATCTGTACAGAAGTTTTTCTGGCTTGCCTACTATGTTTCCTCCGCGCCTCTTTTTCCTTTTGAGGATGATGATTGCAGAACAACGGCTTCCTTTAACGACAATATAGATTTACGGCTTTTGGGAGATGTTTTTGATTTTTCTCTCACAATAGCCCGGAATAATCTGGATTCATTCACTGTCCATCAGCCCCTGAAAAGGAAGGAATTGGCGCATCTTTTCAGTCTTTATGCAGCCCGCATGTTGCACAGGGTACGTAACGCCTATGTTAATGATCTGCCGGAACGGGAAAAGGCCGCCCGGCAGAACTATCAAAAAGCGGTTGCCGAACGCATGGAAAAAGCAACTACGCTGGAGGAAAAACTTGATCCGTTTGGAGCGGAGACCGGAAGGATGGCGAGGAATTTGGATAACAAAATAGTGGCCAACGACGGAAGGAACATGGAGATTAAAAATACCGTTGAGAGGATGGAAGAAGATTTCGTGCCTACTCTTGTCCGGTTGTTCCCTGGAAAAAAGGGGGAAGTAATTAAGTACATCCGCATGGCAGGCTATCAGGAAGGGGAAATTAATGATCTTGTGGACCGTACGGTGGGACGGGATTCCAGCACGGAATTCCTGTACAAGGGACGCAGTAAAAAGGATGCCAGATAAAACCTTGTTAATTTTCCTTTTTGATGATCCTAAGCCATTCGTGATTGTAGCTGGAAGCTGAAAATACGGGAGATCCCAGTGGTTTTCTTCATTAAGCCGGAACATTTTTCCGATCGTCAGACGGCCACTTCCATCAGCAGAACGGTCGAATTCTGGAGGGCCTCCATGGTGATGGAGTCCGTATCCGTGATGCCGGCTCCGTCCCGGCGGTGCAGCACCGTGTCTCCGATCTTGATTTCTCCGTCTATCACGAAGACGTACACCCCCGTGTTCTGGCACTTGAATTTGTATTCGCGCTCCACGCCGCGGTTCAGCTCCGCCCAGGAGAACCAGGCCTGCTGCATGATGGAGATGTCCGTTTCCGGAGCCAGGAAGGTGGAAATCTCATTGTGTTTCAGCAGGGGAGCAATGTTGTAATCCCGGTACCTGGGAGGAGCGTTGACTCTGTCCGGAATAATCCATATTTGCAGGAATTCCAGGGGCTCCGTGGAGCTGCCGTTAAATTCGCTGTGCTGGATGCCCGTTCCGGCGCTCATCACCTGGATTTCTCCGCGCGTGATGGTATGGCTGTTGTTCAGGCTGTCCCCGTGGCGGAGTTCTCCTTTCAGGGGGATGGAAACCACTTCCATATTTTTGTGCGGATGGGTGCCGAAGCCTTCTTCCGGGAGAACCTTGTCGTCGTTGAGCACGCGCAGAGCTCCGAATTGCATGCGTTCCGGGTTGAAATAATTGGCGAAGCTGAATGTGTGGTATGTATCCAGCCATCCGTGGTTGGCATGTCCACGGGAGGATGCACGGTGAATGGTAATGTTCATAATTGATAGGGGGAGTGGGAGCGGTTTTCCGCCTGCAGAATGTTTGACCGGCTGCAACTCGGGGTTGTTCAAGGCGAGTGACATTATTTCCAGAACCGTAAAACAAATCGGCAACACAAATTGGTGGTGCAATGTCTCTTCTTTTAGGGTAGCGTGTTGCAGTACCCGTGCAAAGAAGACAAGGCTTATGGCTCAGCGGACATTTATGAGATGGATCAAGGGACTGATTCCCACGGTGATTATTTTGCTGGGGGCGTTGCTGCTGGGCTGCATATGCTACATCTCCATCTGGGGGGTGCCATCCTTCGTTGTGCAGCGGGTGGAGAAGGCTCTTCTGGAAAAGGGCATTCCCTCCCATATAGAGACGCTGAAAGTTACTTTGTGGCCCCGTGCCGTCGTGACACTGAAAAATGTGGAATTGCTGGATCCGGAGGCCATGCCGGAAATTCGCCGGCCCATAGTTCTGCTGCATGAGGCGGATGTGGCGCTGAATTGGAAAAAACTGATAGAAGGACAAGTAGTGCCGGAGCGGGTGAATGTGAAGGGGATGAACGTCACTCTGCCCGTAGATGCGGGGAATCCGGAAAAAGTTTTTTCCGTAACGGGGGTGAACGCGGAATTGAATCTGGGGCGGCCCGGCATGGTGGACATCGTCAAGGCAGATGCCGTTGTGCAGGGCATCCGGGTGACGGCCCAGGGGGCATTTCCCATTGGTCAGGATGATTCCGGAGACTTTACGCTGACGGCTCAGGACATGGCCGCCGTCAGAGAGCAGTTGAATCAGGTCCTGAATTACATGGACCGGGTGAAGTGGCCTGATGCATCTCCTCCCCGCCTGATTGTCAATTTAAGCGACGATCCGAAAGGCGGCGTGCGCATAGGCATGGATTTGCAGGCGCCTTTTCTCAGGTACGGAAAAATCATGGTCAGGGATTTCCTGTTCAATGGGGATTACGCAGATTCCGTTATCATGGCCAAACGCTTTACCATGCGGGATGCGGAAACGGCCGGTTTCGTCAGCCTTTCCCTTCAGGCCGATTTGAAAAAGCGCACGCTGATCTGGGATGTCCGCAGTACGGCTCCGCTGGTCTCCTGGGCGGTGGCTATTGTTGATGAAGCTCTGGTGCCGAAGGAAATGAAGTTTCTGAGCGAGCCGCATGTACAGCTATCCGGTCGTGCGGTTTTTTCGGAAAATTGGGAGGGCGTGGAACATTTGAATGCTTTAGGTTCCGGGTCCATGGGTGCATTTTCCGTGCTTGGGGAAAAATTCCAGAGGGCCTCCTGCGATTTCAGTTATGAAAACGGTAATTTTTATGTAACTGATCTGGATATAAGGCATCCCGGAGGCAGCTTTTCCGGCAAGGTAATGGGAGTGGACGGAGAGATTAAGATAGACGTTCACAGCACGCTGCCAATGAAGGCGATGTTGGGGATGGCCCGTTCCATTGCCCCGGAGGATGCGAAGCTGCCGCCAGCGCTGGAAATCAGGGGAGACCCGGAATTGAAGGTGTACGGTTCCGTGGATATGGGAAAGGGTTGGAAAGGGCCGTTCCAGGTGGACCGCCTCCAGATTGAGGCTTCCGTGACGGATGTCTTTTACCAGGGAGTGGAATTCGTTTCCGCTGCGGCCAGGGCGGAATTGATTGGTCGTTCCGTTAATGTCACCCAATTGGATTTGGTGCGGGATGACGGCCGGGTGAAGCTGGAAGGAAGCTATCTGGGCACCGACCTTGTTTTTACGCTGGAATCTAATCTGAAACCTGAACTGCTGGAGACTCTGGCTGGAAATTGGTTTTCTGTCCCTGAAAATTTGCAGCTTCCGGAAAAAGCGGTTTTATGGGTACACGGCAGGCTGGATATTCCGGAGGGCAAGCCTGTGGAGCCGACGCTAGTCCGCGCACGCATCCATGCGGAGAATCTTGCCTGGAACAAGGTTCCTGTCAAAATGGCGAATGTGGAAGCGGAATACCGTCCCAACCAGCTTTTTGTGCAAAACTGCCGGGTGGAAATGGAAAAGGGTGTCTTTGAATTGTTCGCCAACGGTTTTCTGGACGGTCAGATGTTTGTGATGGGGCAGTCCACAGTTCCGCTGCAAACGATAGACCAATTGTTGAGCATGGAGGATGACGACTTTTTCATGAACCGCTTTGTCTTCCGCAAGGATTCCGGCCTGGAGTTTTCCTTCCAGGGAACATTGGGTTTGTACAATCTGGAAAAGGCTTACGACTTGCAGGCTACTATTTCTGCAACCAACACGCGCTACAGGGGGGTGGACTTGAAGTCCGCCCGGGCGGATGCCCATCTGGTGACGGATCAACTGGTGCTGACCAATGTGACGACTGTGGTTTCCAACGGAAATTACCTGTCTTCCGCCGGATTGTCCGGAGGTCCTTCGGAATGCACGCTCAAGGCCAAGAGCATAGATTTCCGTTTTGTGCAGGATACGGTGGAAGTGCTTGGCCTGGAAGGACAGGCCTATCCCGGCTATACCCTGCGGATGTTTTCTGATAGTGCCGCCAGGGTTTTGAAGGAGTTTGTCTTTACCCGGCCCGTAACGCTTTCCGGCGGTGGCATGTTTCCGATGGGGGATGACATGAAGCTGATGAAGGGTCGCATCCGCTTTGACGCTTCCGCCGGGCGCGTGCGCTATCCCCTGCTGGGAACCACGCTGGATCTCGGAAGGACAAAGGGGGAAGTGTTGATTTCCCCGCAATGGGTGGTTGTGGACAAGATGATGGGAACCATCTGGGACGGAACCTTCACGGGCCGCGTTCTGGCGCAGATTGACGATGGGGATGCCCTGAACGGTTCTTTTGTCCTCCAGGACATGAATTTGACGTCTATCGGGAAATCCTATGACAAAAAGATGGAGAAAGCCACTGTGCACGGAGCCATTGAGTTTTCATCCAAGGGCGGCAACATGAATTCTATTCAGGCGAAGGGGGAGGCTGCCCTGGTGCATGGCGACCTGGTGGAAATTCCCCTGTTCGGATTTTTGGGGGAAGCCCTCTCTAATTACATTCCAGGACTGGGGCATCTGATTAATTACAAAATATCCAGGGCCGATTGCGATTTTTCCATTGAGAAGGGTTATGTGCGTACCAGTAATTTCGCGGCCCAGGGAAGCAACATGTCTCTGGAGGGGGGAGGCTGGATACGCCTTTCCGACTTGCAGGTCAATTCAGATTTCAAGCTGGGGCTTCGCGGTTTTCCTGGGTTTATTACTTCCCCGGTTTTCCTGTTGGCCGGAGGGCTGTTTCAAGTGCGGGGAACGGGGCCTTTGAGCAATGTTTCCTGGAGTTTCGCTCCGTTTTCCGGAGGTAAAGCCCCCATTCCTCCCGCCGCGGCGCCTGCCCGGAAAAGGTAGGGCAGACGAAATATTTGGGTGTTGCGCAACTGCCATAAGGAGCCGCATGCCTTGCAGCAATTGAAAATAACAGACGCCGGACATCTGATAGAAGACAAGGAGCTGTAAATTCAGAATGCCCCGTTTACGGTGCTTTCCTGCAGGAAAAGGAGTCTTCAAGGAAATTTCTGTTTTTCTTTTTCTTTAAACCAGAGTATAGACGGAAACAGCTGTAATGCTCAATTTCTGTAGGGAAGACCAGTGAAACAGGAGGTTTTTCCCCGGGAATGAAATCCGGGGCTGAACGGTAGCCGGAGCGTAAAAACGCATGAACTATGGAGCCGGAAAGAAATATCCCCACCATGCAATCCTGAAGAAGGTGCAGGAGTTCCTTCATGGAAAAGACAGGCTGCCGGTTTCCGTTGAAGTGCCGCGATTTGCTTCGGCCGTCCACCTATGTGAACGCCCGCCTGCATGTTCCATACGGGAAGATCGTGCGGTCCGGTACGTTGCTGGCTGGATGGGAATAAGCCGATTCCGGGGTCGGATTGGCTGTTCCCGGCAGGGCGGGGCCATAATGGCGTTCTTTTACTGAGGAGAGGATGTGGCTTTACCGGAAACAGTCTGCGGCAGGAGAGGCGGTTTTTAACGGGTAAAAAAGCAAATAAGGCAGGAGGAGTTGGCGTAAAAGAAGGAAGTTTTTATTCCGGAGCGGATCCGTTAAAAACGGGGCGGCTGAACTGCTCCAGCCACCCCGTTGAAAAAGGGAGTTATTTACCGGATTTCCCCAGTTTGTACCCGGCGTAGGTTTCCGTGTTGTACAGGGGCTGTTTGTCCGGTACGGCGTAGCCGATGGATTTGCGAATGGCGAGGAAGTCCGCCACGCCTTCCGGCCCCACCTGGTTCAGAGGAGCTTTGTGCAGACCGGCCATCAGCACCATGCGGCAGTAGGCGTCCGCATTTTCCATGAACCATTCCGCTTCTTCCACGTCACGTGCTCCGGTAATGACTCCGTGGTTTTCCATGAAAACGACGGTGGACTGTTTGGCCGCTTCCGCCACGGCCCGGGCCGTTTCCAGAGAGCCGGGCGTTCCGTAAGGGGCCAGCGGGATGTGTCCCAGGAAGATATCCGCTTCCGGATTGATGCCGGAGGGGGGAACCTGTCCGGCAAACAGGAAGGCATTGCAGTGCGGGGGGTGGGCATGGATGCAGGCATTGACGCCCACGGATTTCATCATGGCAATGTGCGTTTTCACCTCGCTGGTGGAGGGGCGGATGCCCGCCTTCTGGCGCGCGTCCATGTCCACCATGCAGATGTCTTCCACAGTCATGAAACCTTTGGAACACAGGGTGGGGGAGCAGAGCAGCAGGTTCTGTGCCACGCGCACGGAGATGTTGCCCCCGTTGCCGTCCACATATTCCCGGTTCCACAGGCGGCGCCCTATGTCGCACATGCGTTCCTTGATGACCAGAATTTCCGGGGAATAGAAGAATTCATTCACTTCCTCCCGCGTGACGGGGTTGTATTTTTTCCATGGGAACACTTTGTCCGGCAGGGGAGGGGAGATTGACCAGTCTTCTGACATATTTTGTTATTGGTTGAACTTTTCGTAGGCGGCTTCCTGGGAACCCGGCATATATGTCCGGTAGGTGATGCCGAAGGCGTCCCGAGCCTGCTCCGGCGTAGAGTACACCCCGGCGCCTGCAAAGGCAAACATGGATGCGCCCAATACCGTACTTTCTGACACTTCAGAGACTTTGACGGGAATCCGGAGAATGTCTGCCCTCATCTGGGTCCAAACGCTGTTTCTGGCGCCTCCGCCCACCAGGATGAGGAATTCGCTTTTGAAGCCGCCCACGGATTCCAAACGGCGCAGGCGGGATTTCAGCCGCCAGGTGAGCGCCTCCATGGCGGCGCGGTAGATATGGCCGCGTGTTCTTCCAAGCACCAGTCCGTTGATGGAGCCTTTCCGGTCTCCGGAAGCCAGGAAGTCCGGAACCATTGTCACGCCGTCGCAGCCGGGTGGGACGGCGTCCGCTTCCGCATCCATGGTGTCATAGGATTCCCCGTGAAAGCAGGCTGCTTTCACCCATTCGATAATGCCGGAGCCCAGCCATTGGAGCCCGGGGTTAAGAAGGCCGGATTCCGCGTCGAATTCTGCCGTGGCTCCGTCCTCATAATCTTCCCGGGTCAGCCTGGCCTGTGCGGAGCGCGCCATCAGGATTTCCCATGTTCCGGAGGAAAGGACGGGCTGGTTTTTGTCTGCACCGGAACCGAAAATGGCGAACTGGGTGTCGTGCCCGGCGGAGATAACGGGAATGCCCGCCAGGGCCGGGAGATTCATCGCGTCTGCCGCTTCCGGCGTAAGGAGGCCAATGGTTTCCCCTGCATCCACGATGGGGGGGAAGAGGCCGCGGCTCAAACTGAGGCGGTTCAAAATGAATTCGGAAAAATCTCCCGTTTCCAGATCCGTGAGCTGGGAGGTCCCTGCCATGGTCCGGTCTGTCGCCATGATGCCGGTGAGCTTGTAGGCCAGCAGGTTGGAGATGAAGAGCCACGCATGGGCTTTTTCCAGAAGTTCCGGGTGGTTTTCCTTGAGCCAGACGAGTTTGTAAATGGTGTTGAAAGCAAAAGCTCCCACGCCGGAGATACGGTTAAGTTCCTCCTGGGAGATATATTTGCCGATGTTTTTCATGACCTCCGCCGTGCGGGGGCATTTCCAGGAGATGACTGGATAGAGCAGGTTGCCGGCTTCATCCACCAGCGCGCCGTCCACGCCGAAGGTGGTAATCGTGGCGGCCGTCACCTGTTCCGCATTTAGTCCTTCCAGGGCCTTCACGGCACATTCGGATATCTGTCTGAAAATCCGGTCGGCATCCCAGATGTGAAATTCCGGATTTTCCTCGCCGGGTAGCGTGGCGTTCGGCTGTGAGGCCTTCCCCACAATGGCGCCTTGTTCATCCACAACCATGGCGCGCACATTAGTCGCGCCGCAGTCCAAGCAGAGGGAGTACATGAGTTAAAATTTAATGGTGAAAAGTTGATAGGAATCCATCTGAGCTTGTTGAGTTGGTTTGTTAATAGAAATGAGCATTTTAGGGATTTCTGTGCTGTCCTGGTTGACAGAGGAAGATTCCGTTTCCGTCAGGCTTCCCGTGGCGCGCAGCAGTTTAGGCCGTGCATGCGTCCCGGAATATTCCTTCAGGGCGATGCGGGGGTTGGAAAAGAAGTCCCTTCTGCGGCTCCCGTAAACAGCTTCGGATAAATTGGCGGCAATGCCCGCACCGGAACGTAGGAGCTGGCTGAGCAATTCCCGCTCGACGTCCTGCTTTTTCAAGTGCCTTCATCATTGAATAATGCGGACCGCGAAAGAAAAGCTTTTCGCGGAAACGGGGCTTTCTGCCATGTTTTATCCGAAGCTGTTTACTATTACCTATTAACTGTTGCCTTTCGTTTTCAGTATTTTCCGTATAATGGCCCGTAGTTGGCGCAGGCCCGGAAATCAGCTCCTTCCGGGTCCGCCGTGCCGTGGAGCCCCCAGGCAGAGGGGCGGTAGATTTGGTCATCCGGAATGTTATGGGCGTATACGGGAATGCGCAGCATGGAGGCCAGCGTCAGGATGTCCGCACCGATGTGGCCGTAAGTAAAGGCTCCGTGGTTGGCTCCCATGTTGGCCATGACGCTGTACACGTCCGTAAAGGCTCCCTTGCCGGTCAGGCGTGGGGCGAACCAGGTGGTCGGCCAGCCCGGGTCAGTGCGTTCGTCCAGGGTCTTGTGTACCTCGGCAGGCAAATCAACAGACCAGCCTTCCGCCACGATGAGGACAGGGCCGAGTCCCTTGACGATGTTCAGGCGCATCATGGTGACGGGAGCGCCGCCCCTGGTGACGTAGTGGACGGAGTAGCCGCCGCCGCGGAAATATTCCCGGTTGGCCGGGCACCAGACGGCTTGTTCCATCATGGTTTTCGCATCGTCCGGAGTGACGTCCCAGTGTTTTTTCATGACGGGCTGTCCGTCCTTGCCCGTGCAGGCCATGCAGCCGTCCAGGGCGGCGGAGCCGGAATTGATGAGGTGGATGATGCCGTCCTTAGCATGGCCTTCCAGTGTATAACCCGTGACGCGCTTTACGGCTTCCGGGCTCCAGTAGGTGCGAACGTCCGCGAAGACATTGGCCTGTCCGGTCAGCAGATAGCCGAAGAGGAGGCAGGCGCCGTTGAGAGAATCATTTTCCGTGGCGAAGGGAAGCGGGGCGCGCGGGCCGTTCCAGTCAAAGGTGGAGTTAAGCAGGGTTTCCGCGATGTCTCCGTTCGGGTAGAAGTCCGTCCAGTGGCGCTGGCCCTGGAAGCCGCCGGCAATGGCCTGGTAACCCAGGGATTCTTCTTCACGGTCGATTTTCTTGAGCTTGGGATTGCCCTGCATCATGTCGCGGAAGATCATGGCCATCAGCACGCTTTCCTTGAAGGTTTTGCGGCGTCCGGCTTCATCCAGCTTCAGATCCGGACGGTTTTTGTCCTCGGCGAATTTAAAGACGGAATCCGCCCATTGCATGGCGAGGTCGAATTCCGCTTCGTCATAAATCTTTTGGTCCATGCGGCGGCGCACTTCCGTCATGTCCACGGCCTGTACGCGGATGCCCAGGTAATTTTCCCAGAAAGACTGGTCCACAATGGAACCGGCAATGCCCATGGAGCAGCCGCCGATGGAAAGATAGCCTTTTCCGCGGAGGGTGGCTACGGTGAGGCCGGCGCGGCAGAAGCGCAGGATTTTTTCAGCTACGTCTTCCGGGATGGAAGTATCCGTGGCGTCCTGCACGTCTTTTCCGTAAATGGAGAAAGCCGGGAATCCTTTCTGGTTCAGGCCGGCCAGCGCAGCGGCCAGATACACGGCACCGGGGCGTTCCGTGCCGTTGAAGCCCCAGATGGCCTTGGGAGTGAACGGATCCATGTCAAATGTTTCACTGCCGTAGCACCAGCAGGGCGTAACGGCCAGGGAGACGCCGACGTTGTTGGCCTTGAATTTGTCCGCGCAGGCGGCGGCTTCCGCCGGGCCGCCGATGCAGGTGTCCGCAATCACGCATTTGACGGGTTCTCCGGAGGCGTGGCGGATGTTGGCCTCAATAAGGGCGGCGGCCGCCTTGGCCATGTTCATGGTTTGATCTTCCAGGGATTCCCGGACGCCGAGGCGGCGACCGTCAATCGTGGGGCGGATACCGATGGTTGGTAATGCTGTTTTCATATCTTGCGTAGGTGATGTGAAGCTGGTTCATGCCTGGGCAGGCTTTTCTTCCTCTTCCTTTTTCAGATGAGTGTTGCGGAAGAAGAAGCCGTAAATTAATACCACGGCAAAGCAGATGATGGGAATAAAGAAGGATGACCGCACCGCTTTTTCCACGAAGTTTTCCTGGGCCGTCTGGAATTGCTTCATGTCCAGGGGCAGGGCGATGAGGTTGTCCAGCACTTCCGCCTGGTTTCCGGATAACGTGGAGAGCGCCGGAATCAGGGAGAATTGCTGAATTTGCTGTTCTCTTCCGGCAGGAGCGGGGAGGCGTTCCAGATTGGCTTTGAAAACGGCCAGTTCCCTAGGCTTGAGGGAGGAGCAGCCGGGCAGGGATTTGGCCGCCTGCTCAAAAGCGTCCCCTTCCAGGGAGGGGAGGGTAAAGAAGGTTTCCAGGTTTTTCTGGAATTTGCCGGCGGCCCTGGCTTGTTCTTCTCCGTCCGCAGGGCTGGCTTCTGACATCCTGTACAGCGCCAGCATGGCTCCAGATAAGGATTTCCGAGCGTCCGCAGCTTCCGCCTGCGCGATCAGAGGACGGTTGATGGATTCAAAATAGGCCACCTGGTTTTTTACTGTGGTGTTGTCTATCCAGGAACCCATGTACGGGGTAATGACTGCGCCGCCCAGAATGGCCATGATAAGGCCCGCAGCTCCCAGTTTCACTTCAGACCCCAGTCCGCGCAGGGCGATGCCGTAAATAGTGGGGAACATCAGGGACATGCAGCCGGAGATTCCGACCAGTGTCCAGACGGAGATTTCCCTGGGCAGATAGATGGTGCCCAGGCAGCAGAGAATGCCGGCGACGGCGAAAAGGGACATCATGTTGGCCGGGTTAAATTTTTTCATCAGGGCCGTAGTGATGGCGCGGCAGGCGATGAACAGGATGATGGAAAAGATATAGTAGTTGGAGGCCGCCGCTTCCTGCATTCCGGGGAAGACGGACATGATGTATTTAATCGTCCACGTCCACACGGCAATCTGCACGCCTACATAGAAAAACTGGGCTGCCACGCCGCAGAAGTAGCGCGGAAGCTTCACCAGTTTCATAAGCTGGCAGCGGTAGTCCGGCATGATGAGCAGGAAGGCGATGGGGCCGAAGGGGTTGCCGGCCTGGCACAGGCTGATGCCCACCGCGGCGGCGACCACGCGCAGCGTCGACAGGAAGATGGAGTCGCCGATGCCGGACAGCGGGCCCATGAGGGCGGCCTTGACGTCGTTGACGCTCTCGGGCTCGATCTCGCCGCGGGCGACCTTCTCCTCCATGGCCATCGCGATGCCGCCGACGAACGGGGCGAACTGGACGGTGATGTTGAAGAACGCGCAGTGGCGGTGCAGGGCCTCGGCGTAGTCGTCGGGGCGGCCGGCGTAGATCTTCTTGAGCATGTTGGCGACCATCAGGCAGAAGGCGATGTTCATCTGCTTGTAGTAGGTCCAGGAGAACTCCATGCCCAGGGCGCCGACGTTGACGGCGCTCTTGACGAGGTCGGAGCGCGTGATCTTGTTCTCGGGACTAGAAGTCATCGTCCTCATCCCCTTCCGCGGAGAGCTGGGGCTGGGCTCCGCCCAGGCCGAGCAGGTCGAACTTGTCGATGCCGATGATGATGGCGATCAGGGCGACGCCCAGGACGGGCACGTTGGCGTAGGAGCACAGCAGGAAGCCCAGGAAGTAGAACGGCACGAGCTGCTTGGTAAGCACCAGACGGCCGAGCATGGCGAAGCCCATGGCAGGCAGGATGTTGGCTGCGACGCCAAAGCCATCGAGGACGAACGTCGGGATGAAGTCGAGCAGGCCCTGAACAGCGTCGGCACCCAGATAGAAGGAGACCGAGCACAGGATAAAGGCCAGGACGACAATCACGAGACCGATAATCCAGTGCATAGCGTAGATACCCTTGAGGTTACCCTTGCTGGCAAAGACGTCGGCACGGTCGACCAGAAGGGGCATACCGGCGTTGACGACGTTCTTAATGGCCAGGCACAGAGTGGCGATGGGCATCGCGAGCGCGATAGCGGCCTCGGTGCTCTGGCCCAGCTGAATAGCGAAGGCGCAGGCGAGCACACCGCCAATACACTCATCGGGCGGCACGTAAGCGCCGATGGAGATAGAACCCATGAAGAGCAGCTCGAGGCTCGCACCGATGGCGAGGCCGGACTGCAGGTCCCCCAGCACCAGGCCCACGAGCGGGCACAGGACGATGGGGCGGAACGCATAGAGCGTACCGAGCTGATAATCGAGCTTACCGAAGGCAGCGATAAGTCCGATGAGGATCGC
>OHEX01000566.1_pt1 | contig 17543 bp, 13 predicted proteins | sample 1567361 | NCBI WGS metagenome assembly OHEX01 (sample SAMEA3879585, study PRJEB24766) | human gut metagenome | biome: human-associated habitat; feature: feces | place: USA | collected 1985/1987 | reverse complement strand
TCCTCCTGCGTTTTGCATTTATTATTTTGTCTGGACATTTCTTTTTATGTCCTCCTTACATTTAATACAATAACGCTGGGAAAATGTGATGTCTGTGGTGGGAATAGCCAAGGATTTTGATATGGGATTAGTAATGTTGTAGAGAACTTAAAAAGGACACCCATTTTACTGGATGCCCAATTATTATATCTTTATACCAATTAACTTAATTAGACTTCATCTCTTACATCGTGCCACTTCTTATATTCTTCAACCCTTACAAAAGCTTTTTGTAATCTATTCATTATCTCAGGATGAGTTTTCTCTACAAATTCTATGTATTCCTCACTCACAATTTCTCCATGCACCCCCCTGTTTGCTATTTTGATAACTTGAAGAATCAAATCACAAGTCATTTCATCAATAATGTGCATTTGATTCAACTGTCCTGCCATTTTTATTATTGTTACATACCCATTATAGCCAAGTTTCTCGCACATCTCATGCAACGTCTTCTCTATATCTAAACGAACCTTAAACAAGTATACATTTTTATCTTCTTGCTTCTCCGATGCATCTTCTTTCAAAGTCTCTGACTTTGGATAATTTTTTTGTATCTCTGTAACTTTTTTCAGAAGTTCTTCCAACTTTTTTTCAGAAGGTAATGGTGAATTATTAAAGTTAAAGTTATTTGCAACCGAATTGGTTAACTGCAAATTATTTACTTGTGCCTGAATACTTTTTAATGTTTCCTTTACTTCTTCGGTTTCCTTTTCAACAGCTTTCTTTATCTTTACTCCTAAAAATTCCATTTCCGAAAAAAGAGGTAATAACAATAAAATAAGCCATATAATAAATATAATGTTTCTTTTATTTAATTCTTTAAGCTGATATATCTCTGATCTATATATGTACACATATATAGATGAAGATACTAATAAAATTATATACCAGCATCTTTTCTTTATAAGTCTACATATTTTATATATAAATTTCCGCATGCTGCTTTTATCCTTTCAACGCTTTTATTATACCATACTACTTAAAATTCTAACAACATGTCTTTTCATTCATTATAAAAGCCTACAACCTTATAAGACTGGCGGCTTGTCCTATACCTTCTCTTCTCCGGATAAACCACTATTTCCCTACAAAAGTATCTCTTTTTCCTCTCTAGGAATTTACTTGAAACTATTTGCCTACCTGTACCGGAACAAAGGCTACAGTTTCACGATCACCTCCTCCACCGCCTACGACCAGAAATTTACCTACGGCAGGAACATTTTCCAGAGCATCTCCGACATCGTGGATGAAATGTTCCAGAACTTTTTATCCCGGCCAAACGTCAGCCAGCCGATCTTAACGCAGTACTGCGACGGGGAACGTGTGACCTGCAGCAACTGGCTGAGTCAGTGGGGCAGCAAATACCTGGGTGACCAGAACTATGAGGCAATCGAAATTCTGCGCTACTATTATGGAAACAACATGTACATCAACACGGCAGAAGAAGTATCCGGCATCCCGGCTTCCTGGCCGAGAGTCGACCTTACGATCGGTTCGACCGGCGAAAAAGTGCGTCAGATTCAGGAGGAACTTGCACGGATTTCAAGATCCTATCCGGCGATTCCGACAGTTACACCGGACGGAATCTACGGACCTGCTACAAGAGAGGCTGTCGAGGTCTTCCAGCGTGTCTTCGGTCTGCCGGTCACCGGCGTCATTGACTACCGTACCTGGTATAAAATTTCTGAAATTTATGTGGCAGTGTCGCGCATCGCAGAACTGGTCTAAATGCAAATGGGGGCAGTCACACCTAATACTTTGTGCGGCTTCCCCCAATCTTTTTTTATGCTCAGATACGCGGTCTTTTTCCCCTTTCCGGACACTTTTCCACATATCTTTTTATTTTGCTTCTCTTATTCCACCGTCACTACTTTCGCCAAGTTTCTTGGCTTATCCACGTCAAATCCCTTGTCGGAAGAAACATAATAAGCAAGTAACTGCAGTGCCACGGATGCCGGCATTACCATAAATTCATCCTGCATATCCGGCAGATGGAAGGTATCATATGCACGGTCGATATCTTTTGCAAGACTTTCCTTGATAAAGAGCACGATGTCCGCACCTCTTGACCGTACCTCCTTGATATTTGACAGCTCTTTTGACATTAATTTTTCCTGTGTCACTGCTGCAACGACCGGCGTATCCTGCGTGATGAGTGCGATCGGTCCGTGTTTTAATTCGCCGGACGCATACGCCTCAGAATGAATGTAGGATACCTCCTTTAACTTCAGAGAACCCTCTAACAAAATAGAGTAATCAAGTCCACGGCCGATCATAAACAGATCTTTCGCCTCTAACACCTTGTTGGCAAGTTTATGGATCTCCTGCCGTCCCTCTAACACTTTTTTCATGACATCCGGCGTGCGCTGCAGCTCACGGATAAAACTCTGTGTCTCTTCCTGTGAAAAGACACCGCGAAGCTGTGCCATTTTTGCCACGATCAGATAAAATACAGCAAGCTGTGTCGTGTATGCCTTGGTACTTGCAACGGCGATCTCCGGTCCTGCGTTGGTATAGAGCACATAATCACTCTCACGCGCAATGGAAGATCCTTTTACGTTGATGATGGATAAACATTTCGCTCCACGTTTTTTTGCATACTTGACTGCCTCTAAGGTATCGATCGTCTCACCGGACTGTGAAACTGCGATGACTAATGATTTCTCATCGATGACCGGATCCGAATACATAAACTCGGATGCCATATCGACATCGATGTGCATATGAAGAATCGACTTTATCAGTGCCTGTGCCACAAGACCGGCATGCATTGCAGTTCCACATGCGATAATGTTGACACGCTCACACTGTGTAAAGATCTCATCCGGCACACCGTCTGCCGTAAAGTCCGGCATTCCACTTGTGATGCGGTTTGTGATTGTACGCTCGATCGCATCCGGCTGTTCCATGATCTCTTTTTCCATATAAAACGGATAACCGTTCTTTCCGGCATTATTAAGTTCCCAGTCTACTTCAAGATAGTCCGGCTCCACCTGATTGCCATTGAAATCTTTTAAGACAATGGCATCTTTTGCCAGTTTTAAAATATGATACTCCGGAACAACAAAATAGCGGTTGGTAAAACGGCAGAGTGCTGTCAGGTCAGATGCAAGCATAGCCCCCTCTTTGCAAAGTGTTGCGACGATCGGGCTGACATTTCTGACAGAGTATATCTCGCCCTGATGATCTTCGAATAAGATCACTAATGCAAATGTTCCTTTTAATTTGGAAACTGTCTTTTTGATGGCTTCATCCGGATCACCGGTATAAAACTTATTTAAAAGTGCAGCCACAACCTCACTGTCTGTCTCTGATTTTAAAACACTTTCCAGTTCATAGTCGGCGATCAGCTCTCTGTAATTTTCAATGATGCCATTGTGTACCAGAGTCACTTTTCCAACCTGATGCGGATGTGCGTTTGTATCATTGACACCGCCGTGTGTTGCCCATCTGGTATGACCAATTCCACACTCTGTGATCAGTTTTTCTGACTCACAGATGGCTCTTAAATCTTTTACTCTTCCCGCACATTTATAAACTTTCGTCTGTTTCAGGCCGGTATCTGCCACAGCAATTCCCGCACTGTCATATCCGCGGTACTCAAGAAGCTCTAACGCATCAAGTAACACTCCTTTTACATCTTCACTACCTGTATAACCAATAATTCCACACATAAATTTTCCTCTTTTCTATCTATCAACTGTTTCCGGCACAATCCCGCCGGTACACTCATTTTTCCTGACCAGTTCCACTGTCAGAAGATCCTCTTCTGACAGCAAAAATATTTTTCAGGTTATCTTCTCCCTTATACCGTATTTGTTTTGCAGTCACCTGCATATTTGCCGGTATATCTCGCACCGGGAGTGTACGGAAGAGCATCCGCCGAATCTTCGATCACTCTCCTCCTCGTTAACCTGCTGATTGAAACACAGGTAATTCCTGAACATATCACAATGTCTGTTCACAGAACCTTCCTATGCATTTTCCACAGGTGCATGGCGCTAATAAGGAGACAACAGACTGCATATCCTTCCGGCAGATCTGCTGTCACATTTATGTATCCGGTATACGGGCGCAAAGACCGCGTATCTGAACATAAAAAATAATATACTTTTTATTCAATTTTCAAGGTTCAACATGCTTTACTATACTATGATATGAAAAAAAAGTCCAGTGTTTCCCATCAAAGATGGCCGTTCAGACATTTTTTATTCATGCATCGATTTCCAGACTGATTCCCCATTTGGAATATACTGGCAGAATGCATCCACCATAATACTGCGGAACGGGCGGACCGCCTCTTCGAGTCCGAATGCTGCCGGGTAATCTTTCGTCACAAGATCAATGTCCTGTGCGATCTTTTCTGCAACTGCTGCATCTTTGATCGGCACGATACCAAACAATGTGGAGCAGTACGCCCTGCTTCCGGTACAGGATGCCAGATAGGTATATGCAAAATTTTTCCACTCTTCCTCAAGTATATATCCACAAGCATCTTCCACATCAGCATCCTTTTCCACATTTTGTTTCTCATCTGTCCGGATACCGAGCTGCATAAGATATCCACAAAGTTCTTTTTTCTGTCTTTTTTTCTGAAAAAAGGATACACCACCTGCACTGGCTGCCTGTATCATCATCCATGCGCGCAGAAAAAGATCCGCACGTTTTTCTGCCGGATGATCTCCAAAGCGCTTTCTTAAAATCAAAAGGCGTTTTTCATCCAATGCCGGATCTAACTTCTGTTCAATTGCGAGCAGCAGAATGCGTTCACGTTCATTAATATCCTCAATCTCATAATAATGGGCGGGCCATTCCGAAAGATAGTCCACGTTTTCATTATTCAAAAGCATTTACTCTGTATCTCCTTCCATATACGAATCCACATCATCACAGGTCACTCTCGCATAAGGCAGACGGATATATTTTCCATCGATCAGATTCAGATCCGACAGATCACTTCCGGTGGAAAGCTCATATGCAAGATTTAACATTGCATCTGCCTGGCCTTCTTTATCATTATAGACCGTTCCGATCATCTCTTTATTCTTGACCGCCTCTAATCCTACATCAGTCCCATCGATTCCAATGACCGCCGGCCATTCATCCTTTGTAAGACCGGACGCTTTGAGTGCATCAATCGCACCTAGCGCCATATCATCATTATTGGCAATGACCAGTTCAATGCTGTCACCAAACTGTGACATAAGCTGTGCCATTTTCGTCTGCGCCTGTGCACGATTCCAGTTTGCGATCGCATATCCCAGCTTTTCTACTTCCACTCCACTGTCGATCATTGTGCTGACCGAATATTCCGTGCGGACGATAGCATCCTGATGACCGGCTTCGCCCTCCAACACCACATACTGAAAAATCCCGTCTCCGTTTTTATCCAGTGACTGATCGGTCAGAAATGCTTCCGCTGCAAGCTCTCCCTGCATGATACCGGACTCAAATGCCTGCGCTCCGACATAATAAAGCCTCGTCCAGCGCTCTAAATCTTCCTCCACCAGTTCGCGATTGAAAAAAATAACCGGAATATTGTTTTTTTCCGCAAGATCAATGATTGCGGTAGGATCCGTCCTGTCCACCAGATTGACACAGATCACATCGCATCCCTCCGTGATCATGTTTTCAACCTGACTGTTCTGCGTCGACTGGCTTGCCGATGCATTGTAAGTGTCGATATTGATCGCAACACCCGTCTCTTCTTCTTTTTTTGTCGCATAATCATTAAAATCTTTCATCATTTCTGATACAAATGTATCATACTGATCATAAACAGATATGCCGATCTTAATGCTCTTTTTGGCATCTTCCCTGCCGCCGCAGCCGCCAATTACCACACTCATGACTAAAATTCCACCAAAAGCCACGGTCATTTTTTTACTTTTTTTCCATTTCTTCAAGACTTGTTCCCCCATCAACATGTGCCGGACTTTTTCTGCTCCACACATTTACATCTACCCCCCATTTGTATATCACTGCACGATAGGAAATAAAATTTTCTGATTTTCCTCGTCATACAGATTATCTTTTGTGATCGTAAGAAACCCGACTTTTTCTGTTTTTGCCGAAGATAACGGCTCGCGCAGCTGCCCCGCGATCGCTGCCGCACTTAAATATCCGATATTGAACTCATTCGGTACGACCAACGCTCCTATCACACCCTTATCCAGATAATACACATTTTTTTCTGAGCAGCCAATTCCATAAAGTCCAAATTCTGTCTGTTCCTGCGCCTGCAGATAATCAACAGCCTGTTCCGTTCTGTCATTATCTAATGATACCACGATGTCTACCCTCTTTTTCTCAAGGCACCATTCAAATGTATTATTTACATTGTCTTCATCAGACAGATTCCATAAAATGGATGCCCCGGCAGACTCTATTTTGTCCATAAAACCTTTCAGGCACTGCTGTCCGGCAGTCTGTTTTAAGTTTCCGGCAAGAATTCCTATACGGGTATCTTTAAGTTTTTCCCCATAATCCGTAATAACAGCTTCGGCAACTGCCTCCCCCATCTCATAAGACTGTGGCAGAATGGCTGCATACATTCCCTCAGCTTCCACATCCGTTTCCACCAGAATCATCTTATCCGAACCGATTTCCACAGCAGAATCATCCGGGTAATTGCTGCTGTCACACATTTCGACGATCACACCCTTTGCTCCATTATCGATCTCCCTGTGAATGATCTGGTACTCTTCCTCAATACCGGAAAATGCGCCTGTTGAAACCACATTTAAACGGATATGATAATCTTCCGCTCCTCGTTCAAGTCCTTCCCGAAAAGATGTAAATCTGTCACTGCTGCTGTTTTCTACGATCACGGATACCGGATACCATTCCTCATCCTTGCTGCCATCAAGCATCCCATATGTCGCAAACACAATAAATGCAATGATCACTAAAATCAATGCCATTAAATAGATCAAATTATTTTTTCCGGTCCGCTTCATAGTTGTTTTCTCCCTGACTCTAACCGTTCCTGCTCCTCCGGCGTATAGACGATATACGGCAAATGGATTCTGACTGTGGTTCCCTCATCCGGCTCGCTTTCTATCTCCAGACCATATTCCTCACCGAAACGCAGCCTGATCCGGTTATGTACATTCAAAAGTCCCACACCAGATCCACGTTTGTGTACACGGTTATTTTCCTTCAAAAGCTGTTCCACTTCATCTTCCGGTATTCCAAGTCCGTTATCTCTGACCTCAATATAGATATCATCTTCCCTGCGATATCCATTGACATCAATTTCTCCGTCTCCATCCATACATTCCACGCCATAATAAATCGCATTTTCAAGCAGCGGCTGCACCACCAGTTTTACCGTACAGCACTGCAGGATCTCCGGATCTATATCAAACCGTACCTCAAAATTATTTTTATAGCGTACTTTCTGGATATTCATATAGTTTCTGGCATGTTTCAGCTCATCTTCCACACTGATGACTGTTTTTCCCCTGCTTAAACTGATACGGAAAAGACTCGCTAACTGTGTGATCATAAATACCGCATCCTCATACCGTTCTCCCTCGATCATCCAGACGATCGAGTCAAGTGTATTATACAAAAAATGAGGGTTGATCTGCGACTGAAGCGCATCGAGTTCACTTTTTCTTTTTTCTTCCTGCTCGACCACAATATCCTGCATCAGCTGCCTGATCTGTTCCACCGTAGAACGGAGTGTACGCCCTAAATGTTCCACTTCCATAGATCCGCCGATATAGATAGACGGGTTCATATTTCCGGTCTCCCACTCCTTGACCGAATTATTTAATTTTTTCAGCGGCATGGCAATACTTGCAGACACAAGCTGATTTAAAAGGATCACCGCAAGCATAGATACTGTCACTAGCATGATCACAAAATATTTTGTGCCTGTCATTCCCATATCAAAGGAACTCATTGGCACAACACTGACGATCTTCCATCCGGTATAACTGACCGTCTTTACCGTAACAAGGCGTTTTTCCCCCTGGAAAATCTCCTCCGTGCTTCCATCCTCGTACCCTGCTGCCTCAATATTATTCTCCTGATAAAGATCGGTATAGATCAGCTTCTGTCCCGGATGATAAATAATTTCACCCTTTCCGTCGATCAGGTAAACATACTCCGAAGAATTTCCAACATTCGCTTTTTTTAAAATCTGTTCAATACTGCTGTAGTTCATATCGACCAAAAGTACTCCCAGCGTCGATGTTCCGTTACTTGTCAGCTCAACGGCACGGCTTAAGGATACGACCCAGTAATAACGGTAAGATAGATCGTCAAACAGATTCTGCACATGCGGTGTCGAAAAATGAAGGTTTTCCATCTGACCGACCGCATCGGTAAACCACTGCTGCTTCACAATATTTACCTGACTTTTTTCATTCGCAACAGGTACTGCTGCCACAAGCTGTCCCTCTCCCGTATAACAGGCAATACTGATCAGGTTATCTTTATTCGCCTCATATAAGAGATTCATTTCTTCATCCATGGTATCACTGGCAAGATCTTTATTCTTGATGACACTGTAATACATAGTATCAGAAATACGGCGCATGTTTCGGAGATAATCCTCAAGGTTGATGGCTGTCTGATTTAAAAGCTGCCCCGTACTCTCAATCGTCATTGCTTCTGCTCTGTTTGAAAACTGCCGGTAAAGTGTGACGCCAAGGAAGGCCATACTACATATGGACAGAATCGTAAACGAAATCGATATCGTCATCTGAATACTGTGCGGTTTTGTCATTTTTCTGATATATGCAGTTAATTCTCTTATTTTATCTTTGATATTTGACAAACTCATTTTCTTTTTTCTGCTTTGTACTTTGAAGGTGACATTCCAAACTGTTTTTTAAATGCGTAACTGAAATAATTCGGATCGGAATAGCCCACTTTTTCTGCAATCACATATGTTTTTTCATCCTGATTCAAAAGTAGATCAAGCGCCTGTTCCATCCGATACTCTGTCAGATAATTGATAAAAGTTTTTCCGGTCTCCTTTTTAAACACGGTAGAAAAGTACGCCGTGCTGACCGAAAGATTTTTACATACACTCTCTACATTGAGTCCTGAATCTGCATAGTGTTCCCTGACATACTCGATCGCTTTTGTGACAAATGATTTCGTCGTGTCCTGTCTGCCATTCTGGATTATCTCCTGCATCTGACGTCCGGTCTTTAGCAGCCAGTTTTCCAGTGCCTCCGGCGATTCCATCTGAAGAACTTCCCGGTAGATATCTCCCGTACCACTGAAAATTTCGTCCAGATTCAGCCCGTTTAATGTACCAAAACGGAAGATTTCCGCAATAAGTTCCGTGATAAATATCTGATATTTCTGCAGTGATGCTCCACGTCCGGAAAGCTGTGTCACGCTTTCTTTGACCGCTTCTTTCAGCGCCTGCTCATCCCCGGTCTTAATCTTTTTTAAAATATTCCCGATTGACTGCTCTTCCCACGGTTCCTCTGCACTGCCCTGCGGATCGATCTCCGCAATATTAATGGCTCTTGTATTTCCATAGATCACACGGTAGGAAACCGCATTGCGCGCCCCCTGATAGGAAGCCGGCAGCTCTGCGATCTCATCACAGACCGGACCGATTCCTGCCGTCACCTTCGCACCGCAGACACGTTTCGCCAGCTTGCAAAACCGATCCATTGCATTGGTATATGCCGTGATTTCTTCCGTTTCTTTTAACTGTGTGATCACAAGGATGTCTCCGAGATAAAAGAATGTGTTCGATCTCCACTTGTCCACAAACTGTTCCTCAGCAAGCTGTTTGACGGACATTCCAAGCAAAAACGGATCGAGTTCAAGCTGTGGATCCGGCGTGCTGATATGTAATATAGTTGCCACATAATATGGTCCGCTCCACGGTATCTGGTATTGTTTCAAATATTTTTCAATCTCAGATGCCGGAATTCTTCCCTCAATCAATGATGTATAAAAGTTTTCCTGCAATACCGGAAGACTCTCCATATAATAAGCGCGCAGTTTTTCGATATTACGTTTTTCATCAAGCTCTCTGTCAAGGTTTGTCCTGATACGCTCAAACACTTCCCGCAGTTCATTGGAATTGATCGGCTTTAAAATGTACTCCTCCGCCTCGATCTTAATTGCCTCTTTTGCATATTCAAATTCATCAAATCCAGAAAAAATAATAATTTTTATTTTCTGATATAGTTCTTTTAATTTCTTGCTTAAGGTCAGTCCGTCCATGTATGGCATTTTGATGTCTGTCATCACAACATCCGGCTGGATTTCCTCTGCCATCTCTAATGCTTCGACGCCATTTCTGGCATACCCGGCAATACGAAACCCCATCGCTTCCCAGTCAAGCTTTTTCATAATGACAGAATATACTTCTTCCTCATCATCCACCAATAATACCGAATATAAATTCATCGTGTTCTATTCTCCATTCCAATATGAAAAAATCATATTTTCACATTTTCTTCCGCTAGTCTCCATATTTTGCATTCATATTATGCCATAAAATTCCGAGGATCACCGTACAGATAATGATCTCTGCCACTGCCACATAGGTGTTCCAGAATAATAAAAGCATCATGACAAGTGTTGCCACTGCAAAAAAGAACATCAGCTTTCCGGCGCATTTTGCATAGTTTTCTTCGTCTTTTACCGGTGGTTTATTCTTTCCTCGGATGGCGGAGATATCTTTCATAAACCATAACCGCATTCCATAATAGATCAAAATCACAAATAAAAGTAATGGTATCCCTGCTGTCTCTAAAATCTGATCTGTTGTCATATAATCCTTGTTTTCCTCCATTGTTTTACTAAGCAAAAATAACGGCTGGTCTGTAACACCCAGCCGTTATTTTACAGTCCGATATAAGAATTATACCGTATGTTTTATTTTCTTGCTATATATTTTCTGATATCCAGAGAAATTGCTACGAAGATTACAACACCGATTGCGATGTACTGTGCGTTTGCATTCATTCCTAAGTACTGGAGAGCAACCTTCAATAACTCGAATACTGCAACACCGATGATAGCGGATGAAACTTTACCACGACCACCTGTTACGGATACACCACCGATCGTACATGCTGCGATTGCTTCCATTTCGTAACCATACCCGGTCTGAACAGATGCACCACCTGCTTTTGCGCCGAGCATGAATCCTGCAAGACCATACATAGCTGCTGCTTTCATGTAGATTAAGATCAATGTCTTTTTCACCGGAACACCTGCAACCTCTGCTGCCTGTGGGTTACCACCGATTGCGTACATATATTTTCCATGACGTGTCATGTTGAAAATGAACCATGTGATCGCTGCCACAATAATTGCAATCCAGATCAGGTAGTTGATTCCGAGAAATTTTTTGTTTGCAACATTGGTATATGCCTCAACATATCCACCAAGAGGTGTTGCGTTTGTAACGATAAGTCCAATACCATAAACGATTTCCATCATTGCTAAGGTTGCAATGAAAGGCGGTACATTTAAGTATGCAATAAAGATACCGGTTACTGTACCAAATGCTGCACAGATGAGCATTGCGATGATCGCTACTAAAACTACGTTCAATGGTTTCATATCCGGGAAGAATTTACCGGAATAATCCAGACGCTGTAACAACATACCGGAAATACATGCACCGAAACCAATCATACGTCCTGCGGAAAGGTCACATCCTGCGGTGATAACACATCCTGCAATACCAAGTGCAATGACAAGTCGTGAACTCATATTCATAAGAATATTCATTAAGTTGTTGCCTGTGAAGAAGTTATTGGATGTCAAACCAGTATAGATTACCAGAATGAACATTACAATAATAACCCCGTTGTTAATCAAAAAATCTTTTACTTTCTGCTGTTTTGTCTTTCCCATTTTCGTCTCCTCCTATCGCATCAGAATCTTGTTGCGTATTCCATAATTTTTGCCTGTGTCATATCTTCCGGTTCCTTCACTTCACCGGTCAGTTTTCCGTTACACATAACACAAATTCTGTCTGACATTCCAAGAAGCTCTGACATCTCGGAAGAAATCATAATGATCGCTTTGCCCTGTTTTGCCAGGTCGCACATGATCTCATAAATCTCATGTTTTGCACCTACGTCGATACCACGGGTAGGTTCATCCATGATCAGAACATCCGGGTCATTGGCTAACCATCTTGCAACGATTACTTTCTGCTGGTTACCTCCGGACAGATTGGAAATATGTTCTTTCATGCTCGGAGTCTTGATACTTAATTTTTTAATGCTGCTTGTTACGATCTCATTGATCTTTTTGTGATTTAAAACAAATCCTGCATTCAGATATTTATTGTAGATAGATACACCTACATTATCTTTGATAGACAGGCATCCGAAAATACCGTTTCCTCTTCGATCCTCAGTGATCAGTCCGATTCCGGCATTCATCGCATCGATTGGATGTTTGATCTTTACTTTTTTGCCATGCATATAGATCTCACCGGATGCAATACCACGGATACCGAAGATTCCTTCCATCAATTCTGTTCTCTGTGCACCTACCAGTCCACCAAATCCAAGGATTTCTCCTTTGTGGAGCTGAAAACTTACATTCTGGAATGATTTTGCATGGATGGAGCAAAGATTTTTTACTTCCATAACCACTTCATCACCCGGTTTGTTTTCTCTCGGTGGATATACATTTGTCAGCTCACGGCCAACCATCTTTGTGATGATCTGATCTGTGGTCATCTCTGCTGCCGGCCAGGTTCCAACATATGTACCATCCCGCATGACTGTGATATCATCAGCGATTCGTTTGATCTCATCCATCTTATGTGAAATGTAGACCATTGCCACACCTTTGTCTCTTAAATCATTCATGATGCGGAACAATGCTTCTACTTCATTATCAGAAAGAGATGATGTCGGCTCATCAAAGATGATAACCTTTGCCTGTTGGGAAACTGCCTTTGCAATCTCAACGGACTGCATCTGACCTATGGATAAAGATCCAAGCTGTGCTTTCGGATCAAAGTCCATTTTTACTTCTTTTAACCATTTTGCAGTATCCTCATACATTTTCTTATGATCGATCACTTTTAATGGTCCACACTTTGTCGGGAATCTTCCCAGGTACATATTTTCTGCAACGCTTCTTGCCGGTACCGGCTGCAGTTCCTGATGTACCATGGCAATTCCTTTTTTCATTGCCTCATCCGGGTTATTAATCTCGACTTTTTCTCCGTCCAGAATAATCTCGCCGGCATCCATTTTATAAATACCAAACAGACATTTCATCAGGGTTGATTTTCCTGCACCATTTTCCCCCATCAGTGCATGGACGGTTCCCGGACGGAGTGATAACTGTACATTGTCAAGTGCTTTGACACCGGGGAAAGATTTGCATACACCCCTAAGCTCCAGTTTATACTCAGCCATGTTTCTCCTCCTTTATATCATTTGGCTTACTTCTCTGCCAATTATGTTCCTATTTCATATCTGTGCTATTTAGCACACTTCATTTTTCATAGAATATATATCTGCCTGTTTTTATTTCATACATTCATTTCTGCATTTCTGCAGTCTGATCATAATTCTTATGAATAGTGGCAGCGGGTGCCATATGCACCCGCACCACTTTTATACCCTGTTCTTTTTACAGATTATTTAACCATGTCAAGAACATCCTGTGCATTGTCTTTTGTTACTTTTACATAATCACATCCGATGTAGTGATCATTGCCAGCGCCTGTGATGTAGTTGATAGCTGCATCTGCTGCACTGTGGGACTGTGAGAAGTGATCGTTAAATACAGTACCTGTCATGGTTCCTGCAAGAACATCCTCTAATGCCTCTGATAATGCATCAACACCTACCAGATAAATATCAGTACCTACGGTACGTCCTGCACTCTGGATTGCCTGTAAAGCACCAAGTGCCATTGCATCGTTGTTACAGAATACAACTTCTACATCGTTGCCATACTGTCCAAGAGCATTCGCTACGATCTGCTGTGCCTGATCCTGCTGCCAGTTACCAACCTGATCGGATAAGCAGTTTACTTCAAGTCCTGCATCCTCAAGAGCTTTTACAGAATATTCTGTACGATACTGGGCATCCACGTTCTCCGGATCACCTTCTACCATAACGTAGTCGATTTTACCGTTTCCATTTAAATCTACGGTATCAAGACCAAGATCACTGATCATCTCACCCTGGAAAGTACCGGACTGACGTGCATCACATCCAACGTATGTAACATCCCAGTTGTTATCTGACCATCTCTTCTGCTCTTCTTCATCCGGCTCACGGTTGATGTATACCAGCGGGATTCCTGCTGCAACTACTTTATCTGTGATGGTTGCTGCGGAAGAGGAGTTAACCGGGTTGATAATAAGGACATCTACCCCCTCTGTGATAAAGTTATCAATCTGACCTGTCTGTGTAGCCTGATCGTTTGCACCATCAACAATTGTGATATTGTCTTTTGAAAATCCTTTTTCTACCAGATAATTTTCAAGCTCTGTACGGAACAGTGTCATGAAGTTATCGGAGAACTGGTAAATACATACACCAACTTTTTTGTCTGCTAAACTTGCATCTGCGTCTGTTGCTGCATCGGCTGCTGCGTCCCCTGCATCGGCTGCCTCTGTAGCTGCTGCATCATTCGATGTATCACTTGATGCATCGCTTGCTGCTGCATCGGTTGTTGTTCCGGCATTGTTTGTGGATGCGTTATTGCTTCCGCCACATCCTGCTACCATAGATGCTACCATTGCTGTTGCTAAAATTACACTAACTACCTTTCTTTTCATAGAAAAATCCTCCCATTTGATTTAATGTATTTGTAACTCTTTGTTTGTTACAAGTGCATTATACCAACAGGAGGATTGGATAAACATACAATATTCTTCTGTCTTTCTTAAAAATTCTTCTTTTTATTTGTGCATTTCATCACTTTTCTTTGATTTTCGTTTTATTTCGTTGTGTATTTTGACATAATAGTAAATTATTTCATGTTTTTTTAACGTCATTCTGTTGCTTTAAAGTTCTAAAATACTCTCTGCTATCTCCACTGCATCACGGATACAGTCCGGGCAGCTTCTAAGTACTTTTCCGGTTTCAGTGCCCTTTAATTCTCCACAGGTGAGCGATCCGTTTTTCTCTAAAAATGTCTTCGTGATCTCTCTGGTCAGTTTATAGGTATCTGCCTTACTTGCCGGCTGCTCTAAATTTTTGCAGCTGTTTTTTAATCCCGCAAGCATGACTGCGCCGGATACCGCACCACAGGTTGCTGCCATGCCGCCCATGCCAAGTCCGAATCCTTCACAGGCTGCAAACAAGATTTCTTCCGGTATGCCGGTCTCCTCTGCAAATGCACAGGCAACTGCCTGGGCACAGTTGAATCCTTTATCGTGTAATTCGATTGCTTTTTCTTTTCTGGTCATTGATGTGTCCTCCGTTTTTATCAATTTTACTTTTGGCATAGAACATGTTTTATGTACAATACATATTCTAAGTGCTGTACATACTTTATTTATTATACGGAGGTGACAGTGTATTTTCAAGTTTCTGTATCATTTAAAGCGTTTCCTGACCATTTAATCTCCTTTCCAGTCAGGGTCATTGCCGACAATATATCATCATGATCTGCAAAAGTCTATCCCAAAATCATAAAATACATATTCTCTAAACATTTTATTATCATGAAACAAAAATAACAGGGCACATCGGATTTTAAATCCGAAGTCCCTGTCGTTAAGTAAAAAAACAAATAGAAAATGCCGCTCTTATTTTGCCTCATCGATTGCTTTTCCAATATCATGACGCATATATTTATTGGCAAAGTCAACCCACTCGGTTGCCTCGTAGGCTTTCTTTCTCGCCTCTTTCAAATCAGCACCGGTCGCCGTGATACCAAGCACTCGTCCACCATTTGTAACAATATCTCCGTTGTCATCGAACTTCGTTCCTGCATGGAAACAGAAATAGTCGTCTTTTCCATCAAACTTTTCAAGACCGCTGATTTTAAATCCTTTTTCATAGGATACCGGATATCCGTCGGATGCCAGTACCACACAGACTGCCGCATTATCCTCAAACTGCAGATCAATGGTATCTAATCTGCCATCTACGCATGCTTCCATCACATCAATGATGTCATTTTTCATTCTTGGAAGAACAACCTGTGCTTCCGGATCGCCAAATCTGGCATTATACTCTAACACTCTCGGTCCGTCTGCCGTCAGCATCAGACCAAAGAAAATAACACCAGTAAATGGTCTTCCTTCTGCCGCCATCGCATCGACTGTTGCCTGATAAATGTATTTTTTACAGAACTCATCCACTTCTTTTGTATAGAATGGGCTTGGAGAAAAGTTTCCCATTCCTCCGGTATTTAAGCCCTGATCGCCGTCCAGCGCCCGCTTGTGGTCCTGGGAGGAGGGCATGCACAGCAGGTGCTCGCCGTCGCAGAAGGCCAACACGGTGACCTCGGGACCGGTCATGCACTCCTCAATAACCACCTTGGCCCCGGCGTCGCCGAAGCGGTGGTCGCTCATCATGGAGCGGACAGCCTCCTTGGCCTCCTCCACGGTCTGGGCCACAATGACGCCCTTGCCCAGAGCCAGGCCGTCGGCCTTCACCACGATGGGAGCGCCCTGCTCCTCCACATAGGCCAGGGCGGCATCCATGTCGGTGAAGGTCTCATACTTGGCCGTGGGGATGTTGTACTTCTTCATCAGGTTCTTGGAGAAGATCTTGCTGGCCTCGATGATGGCAGCGTCCGCCGTGGGGCCGAAGGCGGGAATGCCCGCCGCCTCCATGGCGTCCACCATGCCCAGGGCCAGGGGATCGTCGGGAGCCACCACCACGAAATCCACGGCGTGGCTCTTGGCCCACTTTACCATGCCGTCCACGTCGGTGGCGGCAATGGGAACGCACTGGGCGATGGATTCAATGCCGCCGTTGCCGGGGGCGCAGTAGAGCCGGGTAACATGGGGGCTCTGGGACAGCTTCCAGCAGATGGCGTGCTCCCGCCCGCCTCCGCCTACGACGAGAACTTTCATAGCGTTATACCTCGTTTTCGTTGATATCAGGCGATGCGCCAATTAGTGATGGAACAGCCGCATGCCGGTGAAGGCCATGACGATGCCGTACTTGTTGCAGGTGGCGATGACATGGTCGTCCCGGATGGAGCCGCCGGGCTGCACGATGTAGGACACGCCGGACTTACGGGCGCGCTCCACGTTGTCGCCGAAGGGGAAGAAGGCGTCGGAGCCCACGGTCACGCCGGACTGGGTGGCGATCCAGGCATTCTTTTCCTCAGCGGTGAGCACCTCGGGCTTGACTTTGAAGGTGTTCTGCCACACGCCCTCGGCCAGCACGTCCTCGTACTCGTCGGAGATGTACACGTCGATGGCGTTGTCCCGGTCGGGGCGGCGGATGTTGTCCACGAACTGGAGGCCCAGGACCTTGGGATGCTGGCGCAGCCACCAGATGTCCGCCTTGCTGCCCGCCAGTCGGGTGCAGTGGATGCGGCTCTGCTGGCCGGCG
>OHEX01000547.1_pt1 | contig 17938 bp, 17 predicted proteins | sample 1567361 | NCBI WGS metagenome assembly OHEX01 (sample SAMEA3879585, study PRJEB24766) | human gut metagenome | biome: human-associated habitat; feature: feces | place: USA | collected 1985/1987 | reverse complement strand
TAAGTACGGAGGTGGAGTTATGATCAATACAAAGGTAACTCTTGCGGGAGTCGAGTTAAAAAATCCTGTAATGACCGCTTCCGGTACATTTGGTTCCGGCGCAGAGTACGCAGAGTTTGTGGATCTGAATAAATTGGGAGCTGTTGTGACAAAAGGTGTTGCAAATGTTCCATGGCCGGGAAATCCGACACCGCGTGTCGCAGAAGTATATGGCGGTATGTTAAATGCAGTAGGACTTCAGAACCCTGGAATTGATCTTTTTGTGGAGCGCGACATTCCTTTTTTAAAACAGTTTGATACAAAAATCATGGTGAATGTATGTGGACATTCCACAGAGGAATATATTGAAGTAGTGGAACGGTTGAGCGACCAGCCGGTAGACCTTTTAGAAATCAACATTTCCTGCCCGAATGTCAAAGAGGGTGGAATTGCATTTGGTCAGGATCCAAAAGCAGTGGAAGCTATCACAAAGGAAATGAAAAAACATGCTGCACAGCCGGTCATCATGAAGCTTTCCCCGAATGTGACAGATATTACAGAGATGGCGAGGGCGGCAGAGGCAGGAGGCGCAGACGGACTGTCACTGATCAATACCATCACAGGCATGAAGATCGATATCAACCGGAGAACCTTTGCGGTAGCCAACCGTACCGGCGGTCTGTCCGGCCCGGCAGTGAAACCGGTTGCAGTGCGTATGGTTTATCAGGTTGCACAGGCTGTAAAACTCCCAATCATCGGCATGGGTGGAATTGCAACAGCAGAAGATGCACTTGAATTTATCATGGCAGGTGCAACAGCAGTGTCAGTTGGAACCGCTAATTTCTTTAATCCATATGCAACAACAGAAATTGTGGATGGGCTGGCGAAATTTATGGAACAGCAGAAAGTTGAGGATATCAATCAGCTGATCGGTATTGTAAAATAGTAGTTACAGAAAACAGAATAGAAATACATAAGAGACAGCAGCGAAGGTTGAAAAACTTTTTCTGCTGTCTTGTATCGGGAAAGGAAATATTTTGAACAAACAGAAAACAAATGACATGACTGTGGGAAATCCGGTCAGACTGATCATTCAGTTTATGATACCGATGTTTCTTGGAAACATATTCCAACAGTTGTATAATATTGTAGATTCTATTGTGGCAGGACAGTTTATTGGAGTAGATGCACTTGCTGCAATTGGAAGTACCGGATCACTGATGTTTTTTGTGACCGGTTGGCTGAACGGACTGAGTAGTGGATTCGCAATTATTGTGGCACAGATGTTTGGAGCGAAGAAGTATGACGATATGAGGCATTTTGTGGCAATGTCCATTTATCTTATGTTTGGTTTTGCTGCTGCTATGACCATAGGGTTTTTGGTATTTAATGTGCCGATTCTGCGACTTATGAATTCTCCGGCAGATCTGATGGGAGATGTGGCCGGATATATGGGAATTATTTATGCAGGTCTTCTTGTTACTGCAGCGTATAATACGTTGGCTGCGTTTCTGCGTGCACTGGGAGATTCGAAATCCCCGTTGTATTTTCTGATCATTTCAGCGGGCATCAATGTTGTGCTGGATATTGTACTGATTCGTTTTGCAGGAATGGGAGTAGAAGGCTGTGCATATGCAACTGTTATCGCACAGGGCGTTTCAGCAATTTGCTGCTTGGTTTATATAAAAAAGAAATATCCGATTCTTCATCTTGAAAAGAAAAACTTTGAACTTCGAAAAGGCAGTATGAGTAAACTACTGATTCTTGGAATTCCCATGGGACTTCAGTTTTCCATCACGGCAATAGGAACGATCATCGTACAGAGTGCGGTAAATATTTATGGCGCTACCTATATGGCTGGATTTTCCGCTGCAGGAAAGATCCAGAATGTAATTGGTATGGTGGCTGTTTCTATGGGGGCAACGATCGCGACATATGTCGGACAGAATCGTGGAGCAGGACGTATGGACCGGGTAAAACAGGGAGTAAAATATTCCTGGATCATGCTTCTGGTATGGAGTGTGGTTGAGATGGCTCTGGTTTATTTCGGTGGAAAATATTTTACATATCTGTTTATCAGCCCGTCACAGACAGATGTTGTGCAGGTGTCTGTGATATATTTCCGTACAGTATTCTGGGCATATCCGTTTTTGTGTACAATTTTTGTATTTCGAAATGCCCTGCAGGGGATGGGATACGGAATGGTACCGATGCTGGGAGGCGTTTTTGAACTGGTTGCCAGAACACTGATCGTAGTTTTGGTTGCGGGAAGAACGACATTTGCAGGCGTTTGCCTGGCGGATCCAATGGCCTGGATCGCAGCACTGATTCCGTTGATTCCATATTACTATTATGTAATGGGAAAACATATGAAAGCAATGAGACAATAGGAGAAACAAAAGCCAGCTTCAATCCGAAACGGGAAAGCTAACAGGATTGAATAGTTGGCTTTTTTATGTTACTATAAAGAAGATATTGAGAGAATAATCTGAACAGATTCAGACAGAAGACAGGCAAAAAGCCGTGCAGACAGGAGGTCCAGAATAAAATGGAACAGTATAAACAGGAATTTATTGAATTTATGGTAGACAGTCAGGTGCTGAAATTTGGCGAATTTACATTGAAGAGTGGAAGAAAATCTCCGTTTTTTATGAATGCGGGTGGATATGTAACTGGTTCTCAGTTAAAAAAACTTGGGGAATACTATGCAAAAGCAATTCATGACAAATATGGTGATGATTTTGATGTGCTGTTTGGACCGGCATACAAGGGAATTCCACTCAGTGTTGTTACAGCGATCGCATTCAGCGAACTGTATGGCAAAGAAATTCGTTACTGCTCTGACCGTAAAGAGGAAAAAGATCATGGTGCAGATAAAGGAAGTTTTCTTGGAAGTAAACTGAAGGACGGAGATCGGGTAGTTATGATCGAAGACGTTACTACTTCCGGAAAATCTATGGAAGAGACAGTGCCGAAGGTAAGAGGTGCAGCCAATGTAGAAATTGTTGGACTGATGGTTTCACTTGACCGTATGGAGGTTGGAAAAGGCGGTGTGAAGTGCGCGCTTGACGAAGTACATGACCTGTATGGCTTTGAAACAAATGCAATCGTTACCATGGCTGAAGTTATTGAGCATCTTTACAATAAAGAATACAAAGGCCAGGTTATCATTGATGATGAACTGAAGAAGGCAATTGATGCATATTACAGCCAGTATGGTGCAAAATAGTTTCTGGCTGATCAGTGGGATGAACGGTATCTGCATAAGGAGGAATTGCCATGAATGAAAAAATATATAAAACAATGAGTCGTACGGGCGCATGCAGTATTGCAGTAGGGATCATAACCCTTGTAACAGGTGTTGCTGCAGGAGTGCTGATGATCGTCAGTGGAAGCAGACTGCTGAAAAGAAAGTCTGATATTCTGATCTGAAGCTGGATAGGGGTAAAAATTGAAAGACAGTACAAAACGTAAAATCAAGTTTTTGAGTGTGCTTTTGTTTATACTTTATGTACTGCTTCTTGTTTATTTTCTTTTCTTTTCAGAAGAATATGGGCGCGTTACAGCGGAAGAACGGGTGTATCGGTATAATCTGGTTCCGTTTGTAGAAATCAGAAGATTCTGGATATACAGAAAACAGCTTGGGATGTTTGCTTTGATCACCAATCTTTTTGGAAATGTGATAGGCTTTATTCCATATGGTTTTATCCTTCCGGTCATTGCGCATAAATGCCGTAACGGTTTGTTCATTGTTGCATCCGGTTTTTCACTCAGCCTTTTGGTGGAAACAGTGCAGTTAATTGCAAAAGTGGGATGTTTTGATGTGGACGATCTGATTTTGAATACACTTGGGGCAGCAATCGGATATATGCTTTTTGCTGTCTGTAATTATCTGAGGAGAAAACGATATGGCGAGAAGATATAGATACGCGATCATAAAAAAGAAAGAGGCTGCAAAAGGGAAGCTGTCAGTGGGGCTGGCGATTGCTTCCCTGCTTCTGTTTGGAGGGGCTGTTGGGATAGCTTATGTACTTGAAGGATCCTATGGATTTATTGTGGGAGGCATCTGCCTGTTTGCAGCGCTGCTTTCCGTATATGGATTTCTGATGGGAATCAGTAGCTTTTCAGAAGAAAAATGTACACACAGGACCAGTATTATCGGCTCAATCCTTAATGGAATCTTTATGGTAGGCTGGTTGGCCTTTTTTTTGATGGGAGTGTGAAAAATGGAACGCTTACAACAGCAGATGAAATTTATTTTGGAAGTGGATAAAGTAAAACAGATTATACGTCAGACATATCTGGCAGACGGGAGCCGTAAGGAAAATGATGCGGAACATTCCTGGCATCTGGCTCTTATGGCTGTGTTGTTGAAGGAATATGCCAATGAAGAAGTTGACCTGGCAAAAGTGATCCCTATGGTTTTGCTCCATGATCTTGTGGAGATTGATGCTGGAGATACATATGCATATGATCAGGCAGGACTGGCAACGCAGAGAGCGCGTGAGACAAAGGCTGCAGACCGTATTTTTGGTATGCTTCCGGAAGATCAGGGTACAAAGTTCAGAAATTTATGGGAGGAATTTGAAGCATATGAGACAGCAGAAGCGAAATTTGCACATGTGCTGGACAATTGTCAGCCACTGCTTCTGAATGATGCTTCCGGAGGAAAAAGCTGGAAGGAACATACTGTACATAAGAGTCAGATATACAAAAGAAATGAGCATACTGCAGAAGGTTCCAGGGAAATATGGGAATATATGCAGCAGCTGATAGACAAACATATTCAGCTGGGGCATGTGATCGATGACTAAATTAAATTCAAACGGAGGAGATGATAAAGTGGATGAATTGCTGAAAGAACGCTATGATCTGGCAAAAGATCGAATTGTCGAAATCTGTACTGAAACAACTGTAAAGCCGGATTTTCTGGATTTCTTTCAGAATATGGCGGCTTTTTTGGAGAAAACAGCAGCCATACTGGAAAGAGATGAAGAAAAGCTTTCCATAGAAGAATTGCAGAAAGAAAATACAGAACTTTATAAAGAACTGTTTCCTCAGAATTATACACACTGTTACGGGAATCCTGCATACGCAGAAGAAAAACTCGGTGAATATGGAAGGGCATTTACATTTCTTTACGCAGAACTTCGTGGAGCAATTGCCTATGCATATGAAAAAAAAATCTGGGATTATACAGTGACAGCAGAACTTTTTCTTGAAGTATATGCTGCTTTTGAAAATGGTGAACTGCCATCTGTAAAAAATGTGGAAGATATGCTGCGTTCTTATGTGAATGACTATTGTCAGGATATGATGGAACAGAGGATTGCGGAAGCGGTTGATCCGCAGCTGGATTTTGCTGTAAGAATCGTAATGGATTCTGATCTGTCAGATCTGCGTTATCTGTACAGATATGGAGAATATGTTTCTGCAAATGAAACAGGAGTTGCAGAATTTATGAACAGTCTCAGTCAGGATGAGATTGACAGTATGGCACGCACATATACGGAAGGATACAGAATTGGTTTTATTAATGGAAGAAAAGACATTACCAGGAAAAAGACGGTAAACATTCGTTATAATCTTGGATTTGAGCGAATGGTACGTGCTGCAATCCTGCAGTTCCGTGAGATGGGGCTTGAACCGGTGATCTATCGCCATGCCACACATGCAGTGAATAAAAGAGGCAATGCATGGATCGGCTTTGTTGGTGGAAATGCAAATCCGCAGTATGAGTATGATCACAGGCAGGATCAGGCACTTTTTATGGACAGTGATTATGTACAGCGCAAACTTCGTTCTATGCAGAATGCATATGAGAAATATAAAGACCTGGCTGCAGTTCATGGCGGACCGGCATGTATTGAGACTTTTGGAGAAGAACCATTTGCTCCTGTTTCTACAGAAGGTGCGTGGGCTTTAAACGAGGCACAGCAGAAAATGCAGGTAGAGCTGGATAATGAATCCGGTCAGATCGTAAATCGTTACATCAGGGGCGATGAGAGAAGCTTTACGATCATTGCCTATCCGGTGCCGGAGATCGGAAATGATTTTCCGAAGATTTTTGCAGAGATTGTGAAGATCAATACACTGGATTATAAACAGTATGAACGGATACAGCAGACGATCATTGAGACTCTGGATACCTGTCAGTGGGTAGAAATAAAAGGAAAAGAGGACAACGAGACAGATTTGATCATTCATCTGCATGAACTGGAAGATGTCCGGAAACAGACAAATTTTGAAAACTGTGTGGCAGATGTAAATATTCCAGTGGGAGAAGTGTTTACTTCTCCGGTGCTTGCCGGAACTGGTGGGATTCTTCATGTAAAGAAGGTTTATTTGAACGGATTACAGTTTAAGGATCTGAAGCTGGTATTTGACTGTGGACAGGTGATTGATTATTCGTGTGCAAACTTTGAGACAGAAGAGGAGAATCGTGCATATATTGAGGATAATATTCTGCACCATCATCCGAAGATCCCAATGGGTGAGTTTGCAATCGGGACCAATACAACCGCGTATGTGGCAGCTGAAAAATATGGTATTGCAGATAAACTTCCAATTCTGATCGCTGAGAAAATGGGACCACATTTCGCTGTGGGAGATACCTGTTACAGCTGGTCAGAAGATACTCCGGTATTTAACCCGGACGGAAGAGAAATCATTGCCAGAGATAATGAGATTTCGATTCTTCGTAAAGAGGATATCAGCATGGCTTATTATGGATGTCATACAGATATTACAATTCCATATGAAGAACTGGGAAGTATCCGTGTAATTGACGAAGATGGAGAAGGAACTTCTATTATTGAGAATGGGCGTTTTGTGCTGCCGGGAACGGAAGAACTGAATCGTCCTTTTGAAAAATAACGATAGCTTATTTATTTTATGAGGTGGGCAAACTTTTTTTGTACAAAAAGAGTTTGCCCGCCAAAATATTTCTTTTCCGTAATTTTATTGACACAATTTTAGAATCTTAGTAGAATCAACCTGAAGATGTAAGAAATTATACGAGGAGGCCACCAATGAAAAAAGTTGGGATTGTAATGGGAAGCGACTCAGATATGCCGGTTATGAGTAAGGCGGCAGCAATTCTTGACAAGCTGGGCGTTGAATATGAGATGAAGATTATTTCTGCACACAGAGAACCGGATGTGTTCTTTGAGTATGCAAAGACGGCAGAAGAAAAAGGATTCAAAGTAATTATTGCAGGAGCAGGAATGGCAGCACATCTTCCGGGAATGTGTGCAGCAATCTTTCCGATGCCGGTTATCGGCATTCCAATGCATACAACATCTCTTGGAGGAAGAGATTCACTGTATTCAATCGTACAGATGCCGTCCGGAATTCCGGTAGCAACAGTAGCAATCAATGGAGGCGCAAACGCAGGACTTCTTGCCGCAAAGATTCTGGCAACATCTGATCCGGAACTTCTGGACAGATTGAAAGCATACAGTCAGGAACTGAAAGAGCAGGTTGAGGCAAAGGATGCCAGACTTCAGAAAGTTGGATACAAAGCTTATTAAAAACAGGTGGAGGAGATCAGAAGATTATGGATTACAAAAAAGCAGGTGTGGATATAGAAGCTGGTTACAAGTCAGTTGAGTTAATGAAGAAACATATTGCAAAGACCATGAGACCGGAAGTTTTAGGCGGAATCGGTGGATTTTCGGGAGCATTTTCCATGAATGCATTCAAAAATATGGAAGAACCAACACTCGTATCCGGTACAGATGGCTGCGGAACCAAAGTTAAGCTTGCTATGATCATGGATAAACACGATACGATCGGAATCGATGCTGTAGCCATGTGTGTAAATGATATTGCATGTGCAGGTGCAGAACCACTGTTCTTCCTGGATTACATTGCATGTGGAAAAAATTATCCGGAAAAGATCGCAGAGATCGTAAGTGGCGTTGCAGAGGGCTGTGTACAGTCAGGTGCAGCACTGATCGGTGGTGAAACTGCAGAACATCCGGGACTTATGCCGGAAGATGAATATGATCTTGCTGGGTTTGCAGTTGGTGTGATCGATAAGAAAGATCTTCTTACTGGCGAAGAACTGAAACCAGGAGACGTTCTGATCGGTATGGCTTCTACAGGCGTTCACAGCAATGGATTTTCACTTGTCCGCAAAGTGTTTGAAATGACAAAAGAATCTCTGGATACATATTATGATGAACTTGGAACAACTCTTGGTGAGGCACTGCTTGCTCCGACAAGAATTTATGTAAAAGCACTGAAAAGTGTTAAAGAAGCCGGAGCTCGTATTCATGCATGCAGCCATATTACCGGTGGTGGCTTTTATGAAAATGTTCCTCGTATGCTGAAAGATGGCACAAGAGCTGTCATTGAGAAGAACAGCTATCCGGTTCTTCCGATTTTTGACCTTCTTGCAAAGACCGGAGATATCGAAGAAAAGATGATGTACAATACTTTTAATATGGGACTTGGTATGGTTCTGGCAGTAGATCCTTCAGATGTAGATAAGACAATGGAGGCTATTCGTCAGGCAGGAGACACTCCATATGTAGTTGGCCGTATTGAGGCCGGAGAAAAGGGAGTGACTTTATGTTAAAGCTTGGTGTTCTGGTATCAGGAGGCGGTACAAATCTGCAGGCGATCATGGATGCGATTGACAGCGGTGTGATCACAAATGCGGAAGTCGGTCTGGTGATCAGTAATAATCCAGGCGCATATGCACTGAAACGCGCAGAGAGCCGGGGAATCCCGGCTAAGTGCATTTCTCCGAAGAAATTTGAAAATCGAGAAGAATTTCATAAAGCGCTTCTGCAGGAATTACAGGAAAATAAGGTGGAGCTGGTCGTACTGGCAGGCTTTCTGGTGGCAATTCCACCTATGATCGTGGAAGCATATCCGAACAGAATCATCAATATTCATCCATCCCTCATTCCGTCTTTTTGTGGCGTAGGATTTTATGGTCTTCATGTCCATGAGGGTGTGCTTGCACGCGGAGTCAAGGTTAGCGGTGCAACGGTTCATTTTGTGGATACCGGTACAGATACAGGACCGATCATCCTTCAAAAAGCGGTGGAAGTACAGCAGGGAGACACTCCGGAGGTGCTTCAACGTCGTGTTATGGAGGAAGCAGAATGGAAAATCCTTCCGAAAGCAATTGATCTGATTGCGAATAACAGAGTTTCAGTTCAGAATGGAAAAGTTGTTATTGATTAAGAATGCTTTATTAATAAAAATTTGTTGTTGATAGAAGAAGTCTAATAGTAGGAGGCAGATAAAAGCTCATGAAAGTACTGATTGTTGGAAGTGGCGGAAGAGAACATGCAATCGCATGGAGTGTTGCAAAAAGTCCAAAGGTAGACAAAATTTACTGTGCACCTGGGAATGCAGGAATTTCAGAATATGCAGAATGTGTGGCGATCGGAGCCATGGAATTTGAGAAGCTTGCTGATTTTGCAGAAGAAAATAAAGTGGATCTGACAATCATTGGTATGGATGACCCGTTGGTCGGCGGCGTGGTGGATGTATTTGAAGCCCGCGGACTGAAGGTATTTGGACCTCGTAAGAATGCAGCAATCCTTGAAGGCTCCAAGGCGTTTTCAAAAGATCTGATGAAGAAATACGGAATTCCAACCGCGGCATATGAGAACTTTGATGATCCACAGAAAGCACTTGATTATTTACATACGCAGGCAAAATTCCCAATCGTTCTCAAGGCAGACGGACTTGCTCTTGGAAAGGGAGTTTTGATCTGTAATACGCTGGAAGAAGCGGAAGCTGGCGTTAAAGAAATTATGGAAGACAAAAAATTCGGAAGTGCCGGAAATACTATGGTCATTGAAGAATTTATGACTGGTCGAGAAGTGTCAGTACTTTCTTTTGTAGATGGTAAAACTATCCGTACTATGACATCTGCGCAGGACCATAAACGTGCCATGGATGGTGATAAAGGATTAAATACAGGTGGGATGGGAACGTTTTCACCAAGTCCATTTTATACAAAAGAAGTTGACGAATTTTGCAAACAGCACGTTTATCAGGCAACAGTAGATGCGATGGCAGCAGAAGGTCGTCCATTTGTCGGGATTATTTTCTTTGGACTGATGCTTACAGCAGAAGGACCGAAGGTACTGGAATATAATGCACGGTTTGGAGATCCGGAAGCACAGGTTGTACTTCCAAGAATGAAAACAGATATTATAGAAGTTATGGAAGCCTGCGTGAATGGAACACTGGATAAGATAGAGCTGGAATTTGAGGATAATGCGGCTGTATGTGTGGTCCTTGCAAGTGAAGGATATCCTGTAAAATACGAAAAGGGCATTCCAATGTATGGATTTGAAAACTTTAAAGGTAAAGATGGATATTATTGTTTCCATGCCGGAACCAAATTCCAGGATGGACAGATTGTTACAAATGGCGGCCGTGTACTTGGAATTACAGCAAAAGGAAAGACTCTGAAAGAGGCACGCAAAAATGCTTATGATGCAACAGAGTGGATTCAGTTTGCGAATAAATATATGCGTCATGATATTGGAAAAGCCATTGATGAGGCCTGAAGTAATAAACGGAATGATAATATAAAAAAATCACCAAAAAAGTGTGCCATTTTTCGTGAAATATGGTATAATTTATGATATATCATGCGGAAGCGATAAATGAAAGGAAAACAAAATGGGTATTAGTGTAGAAGATGCAGTCAAAGAACTTCAGGCAAGGGAGACAGTGTTTGTGGCATATTCACAGGCAACAAAACTGCCTTATGTAACTTGCGGAGAAGAAACATATAATGATCAGGTGTGGTTTTTTGCAGAAGAGGAAACTCTGAAGGAATATGGCAAAAAGAAACTGGAAGATAAAATCCTTCTTATGGGGATGCGTTATGAGAAAAAAGATTTTCCGAGAATGTACGGACTTCTGTTTTCTATTGGCGTAAACTCTGTAATCTGGAATAACGGAGCAGATGAAATTGAGATTGATCTGGAAAAAATCGTTAGAAAACCAGATCTCAGTCAGATGGAGCCGGCTAAACGTCCGCTGATCAATCCAACATTACAGCTTTCAGGTATCTATTTTATGCAGGAACTTCGACGTCCGGTTGAAAAAGAAGAACACAAAAATTTAAGAGCACTGGAAGAGGAACTGATTGCAAATCTGAAAAAATCTCATTTCCTGGTAGCAATGGAACGTGACGAAGAAAATCCGAAAAAAATTAATATTCCGTATCTGAAAAATAAAGAAGGCCAGATTTTACAGCCGGTATTTTCTGATGTTATGGAATTTGAAAAATTTGCAAAAGGTAAAAAACTTCGCCTGGCAAAAATTCCATTTAACAAACTTCCGGAAATTCTGATCAATCAGGCGGAAGCAATGGTATTTAATCCAATGGGATTTAATCTTATTCTTAATAAAGAACAGTTTAAGAAGATTCTTGGCTGATAAAAATGACATAATGATAATAAGACAGGTGGCTGAACAGGCTGCCTGTTTTTATTTTTTACTTGCAAAATCTGCTGTATGTGCTACTATATGTATAACATTGAAAAACAATGGGAGGCTGACGGAAATGGTCATTGAAATAGATTTTAACAGTGATGAAGCTATATATGTACAGCTTATGAATCAGATTATAATGGGAATTGCTACTTCCAGACTGCAAGAGGGAGATCCGCTTCCGTCAGTTCGACAGTTGGCGGATACAGTAGGAATTAATATGCATACGGTAAACAAAGCATATTCTTTGTTGCGTCAGGAAGGTTTTGTTACGATCGACCGCAGACGTGGGGCAATTATTGCTGTGGATGTTGATAAGATCAAAGCACTGGAAGAAATGAAAGAAAATCTTCTTGTAGCGTTGGCAAAGGGCTGCTGCAGAAACGTCAGCAGAAGTGAAGTGCATGATCTGATCGATGAGATCTATGACGAATACGAAATTGACAACTAGGAGGAACAAACTATGCAGGATAAATTTACCAGACAGGCTGCAAATGCGTTAAAACTGGCAAAAACCACCGCACAGTCCTGTAATCATTCATATATTGGCACAGAGCATATTCTGGTAGGTCTGCTAAAGGAAAAAGAGGGTACGGCGGGCAGGATTCTGGAAGAATTTAATGTAGAAGAAGATGCACTGCGCCAGCTGATCGAAGAACTGATCGCACCGTCAGAGGTGCTGGCTGCGGAAAAGGCACCGGAATACAGCCCAAGAGCGATGAGAGTGCTTGAAAAATCTGTACAGGAGGCAGAAAATCAGAAAGAAGCACAGGCCGGAACGGAACATCTTCTTGTGGCAATGCTTAAAGAGACGGATTGTGTTGCGACCAGGCTTCTTTATACAATGGGAGTCAATATCCAGAAACTGTATGTGGCAGTTCTGACCGCGATGGGAATTGAGAATCCAACAGCAGAAGAACTACAGGGTGGCAGAAATCAAAAAACACAGAAGAGTGGGGCGGCGACGCCGACGCTGGACCAGTACAGCAGAGATCTGACTGTGATGGCAGCAGAAGGCAAATTGGATCCTGTGGTTGGACGTGACAGAGAGATTACACGACTGATTCAGATCCTGAGCAGAAGAAGTAAGAATAATCCGTGCCTGGTTGGAGAACCGGGAGTTGGTAAGACTGCGATTGTTGAAGGTCTGGCACAGAGAATTGTTTCAGGACTTGTTCCGGATTCTGTGCGTGATAAAAGAGTTGTTGTTCTTGATATGTCAGGAATGGTTGCCGGAAGTAAGTATAGGGGAGAATTTGAGGAACGTATCCGCAAGGTAATTGATGAGGTGCGTGTAAACCAGGGAATTCTTCTTTTTATTGATGAACTTCACACAATCATTGGCGCCGGAGGGGCAGAAGGTGCTCTGGATGCGTCCAATATTCTGAAGCCTTCTCTTTCAAGAGGAGAAATTCAGCTGATTGGTGCAACAACACTGGAGGAATATCGTAAATACATCGAAAAGGATGCTGCGCTGGAGCGAAGATTTCAGCCGGTTACCGTAGAAGAGCCGACAGAACAGGAGGCCCTTGAGATTTTGAAAGGACTTCGTCCGTATTATGAGAAACATCATGGGGTAAGAATTGAAGATGAGGCTTTGGAGGCTGCGGTTAGAATGTCAGTTCGATATATTAATGACCGATTTCTTCCGGATAAAGCAATCGATATTATTGATGAAGCTGCATCCAAAGTACAGCTTGGAAGCTATCGTTCCGCACCAGAGATAGAAGCACTGGAAATAAAGATAAGAGAATTGCTGAATCAGAAAGAAGAAGCAATAAAACTTGCAGATCTGTCTATGGCAAAGAGAATTCAGCAGGAGCAGAATGAAGCGGAAGAACAGATTGAAAAATACAGAAAAAAAGAAGTGCGTAGAAATAAACGCAAAAATCTTACGGTAAATGAAAATTCTGTAGCAGATATAGTATCGGACTGGACTAAAATTCCAGTAAAAAGACTTACGGAAGGTGAAACCAAGCGTCTTGCGGCCCTGGAAAAAGAACTTCATAAAAGAGTGATCGGACAGGAAGAAGCTGTCAAAGCGGTTGCGCAGGCTGTTAAAAGAGGCAGAGTAGGGCTGAAAGATCCAAACCGTCCGATTGGCTCATTCCTTTTTCTTGGACCGACCGGTGTAGGCAAAACAGAACTTTCAAAGGCACTTGCGGAAGCTGTGTTTGGCAGTGAGCAGGCAATGATCCGTGTTGACATGTCAGAATACATGGAAAAACACAGTGTTTCCAAAATGATCGGTTCACCTCCGGGATATGTTGGATATGATGAAGGCGGGCAGCTTAGCGAAAAAGTAAGAAGAAATCCGTATAGTGTACTGTTGTTTGATGAGATTGAGAAAGCACATCCGGATGTGTTTAATATTTTGCTTCAGGTTTTAGACGATGGACATATTACAGATGCACATGGAAGAAAAGTTGATTTTAAACAGACGATAATCATTATGACATCCAATGTTGGAGCGCAGGCAATCATTGAGCCAAAGAAACTTGGCTTTATGTCCCAGTATAATGAAAAACAGGACTATGAGAGAATGAAATCCGGAGTGATGGAAGAAGTAAGAAGACTTTTTAAACCGGAATTTTTGAATCGAATCGATGAAATTATGGTATTCCATCCACTTAAAAAGCCGGAGATCAGGAAAATCGTGAATATTCTTTTGAAAAATCTTGAGAAACGATGTGCAGAGCAGATGGGTATTCAGCTTAAAATTACAGATTCGGTCAGAGATTATCTGGCAGAATCCGGTTTTGACAGTAAATATGGCGCAAGACCTCTGAGAAGAGCCATTCAGAATAAACTGGAAGATCCGATGGCCAATGAAATTCTTGAAGGCAGAATTCGAACTGGAGATACAGTGAAAGTTCAGCTTCATCAGAAGAAAATTTGTTTTATTCCGGTCAGAGATACGGAATAAGCGCAAAAGGGATTATGGCAATTTAAAATCTAAAAAAGATGTTAAATCTTGGTTAGGATACTGGTCAAAAAAAGTACTGAATGTTATAATAATGTAACTGAAATATCTGTGTCAGATGGGATATTAAGATAACACGGTGCAGATATGCAAGGACTAAAACACAACAGAAAAGTCTAGGGAGGACATAAGATCATGGCAGTAGTAAAAGAACTGATCCGAACAGAAGAAAATGGGGGTATCAGCTTTGGTAATTATGAATTACCGACAAAATCTAAAGCATCTGATTTCCCATATCAGGGAGATGTTTATAAAGTAAAAACATTTAAAGAGATTACCAAACTGGAACGCAATGGAATGTTTGTATACGAGTCTGTACCGGGAACTGCTGTATATTCATTGAAGCAGGATGGTACTGGCATGGAGTTTGAAGTAGAAGGTGCGGAGGACGCGCAGATTACCGTTGAGATGGAAGCTGATACAGAATACAGCATTTCTATTGATGGTGAAGATGCAGGAAAAATGCAGACAAATCTTGGCGGCAAGCTTTCTTTCAGTGTAGAACTTGGCGGAGATGCAGCTGTAGCAGTAAAGGTTGAAAAATGCTAAAAAATAAAAAGGTTGTTTATTTTTGTCAGGAATGTGGGTATGAGTCTTCAAAGTGGATGGGACAATGTCCTGGATGCAGAGCATGGAATACATTTGTTGAAGAAACAGTTTCCACAAAGAAGGTATCTTCGACGGGAAGCGGTCTACAGAACGGTTTGCGAAGAGCTGAACCGGTAGTATTAAAAGACATCAGACTTTCGGAAGATGAAAGAAAACTGACGAATATAGGAGAGCTTGACAGAGTACTCGGGGGCGGCATTGTCCCCGGGTCTTTGGTATTGGTGGGTGGAGATCCGGGAATCGGAAAATCCACCCTTCTTTTACAGGTTTGCAGAAATCTGGCGATGTCGGGTAATTCTGTATTATATATATCAGGTGAAGAATCTTTGCGGCAGATTAAATTACGTGCTGAACGTATTGGGGAGTTCAATGAGAATCTCCAGTTACTATGTGAGACAAATCTGGAAACAATCAGAGAGGTGATTGAAAGAAAAAAACCGGATATGGTCGTGATTGATTCAATCCAGACGATGTTTCATGAAGATATCAGTTCGGCACCAGGCAGTGTTTCGCAGGTTAGGGAATCAACGAATATTCTGATGCAGATTGCCAAAGGTCAGGGTGTTTCTATTTTTATCGTAGGACATGTGACAAAAGAAGGCAATGTAGCAGGTCCGAGAGTTTTGGAACATATGGTGGATACAGTGCTGTATTTTGAGGGAGACCGTCATGCGTCTTATCGTATTCTTCGTGCTGTCAAAAACAGATTTGGATCTACAAATGAAATTGGTGTATTTGAAATGAGAAATACAGGATTGGAAGAAGTGAAGAATCCGTCAGAGTTTATGCTGAACGGAAAGCCGAATGGGACATCTGGTTCCATTGTTGCGTGCTCGATGGAAGGAACACGACCGATCCTTGTGGAGATTCAGGCACTGGTCTGCCAGAGCAATTTTGGAATACCAAGAAGAACTGCGGTGGGAACTGATTTTAACAGAGTGAATCTCCTTATGGCTGTGCTTGAGAAGAAAGTCGGACTCCGTCTGGCTGCATCGGATGCTTATGTCAATATTGCAGGGGGAATGAAGATGACAGAGCCGGCAATTGACCTTGGGATCTGTCTGGCGATTGTTTCCAGTGCGAAGGATATTGTGATTCCTGATAATGTGATGGTGTTTGGCGAGGTTGGCTTGAGTGGTGAAATCCGCGCAGTGAATATGGCAGGCCAGCGTGTGCAGGAGGCGAAAAAACTGGGATTTGGAACAGTTGTGCTTCCGGAAGTGTGTAGGTCTTCTGTTGGAAAAGTGGAAGGAATCAACTTGGTTTATGTGTCGCAGATTCGTGATGCGATTGGTTATATTATGAAAAAATAGATTGTCAGACTACTGGCTTATATATGGTTTGAATAAGTCGATCAGACTGTCGTCAAAGATATTTTTGCCTGAGAAAGTCTGCTGATAGAGAGAAAGAGGAAAGGATCAAAAGTTATGGCGAGTGGAATTGATACAGTGATATTTGATATGGATGGAGTGATTTTTGATTCGGAGATTCTTGTGCTTCAAGCGTGGAAAGAAGTGGCAGAACGTCATGGAATCGCAGGAGTTGAGGCGGCATGTCATGAGTGTCTGGGAACAAATAGTGTTGTAAGTAAAGGGGTTTTTCTGAAGCATTATGGTGAAGATTTTCCGTATGAGGAATATAAAGCGGAGATGGCAGAGGTGTTTTTCAGTCATGCTTCCGGAGGTAAACTGGAAAAGAAGCCGGGGGTTGAGGAGCTTTTGAAATATCTGAAGATGAGGGGATTTAAGATTGGGCTTGCCAGTTCTACCCGGGAGGTACTGGTGCGTTCGGAGATTTCAGATGGCGGGCTGCTGGGATATTTTGATCAGATTATCGGGGGAGATATGGTGGAACGGAGTAAGCCGGAACCGGATATTTTTCTGGAGGCTTGCAGACGACTGGGAACCAGACCGGAGAATTGTTATGTGATTGAGGATTCTCATAATGGAATCAGGGCGGCTTATGCAGCAGGGATGCATCCGATCATGGTGCCGGATCTGATGGAGGTGACGGAGGAGATGAAGTCCCTCGCAGAAGAGATTCTGGGATCGCTTTGCGCAGTGCAGGAATTTTTGCAGGGGTCAGGCATATAAATTCATTTGTTTTTATGAGTGTCAGTGATTGAATAAAAAAGAAATCTGTTTTTACTGGTGTTTATTTCAAAACTTTTCCAGGAAAACAGATTCCTTTTTTGTTATATTAAGTTTTTGCTTATGAGAGAACTCCTGTTGACTGTAAAAACAGGATAAACATCATAACCGGCGCAACATAGCGGATCATGATTCGATAAAGTTTTTTTCTGCGGAATCTGCTGCCGTTTCGTTCCATTTCATCAATGACATAATCAGGTGTCATAACCCATCCGATCAGGATGGTGGAAAGTAATGCGATAAATGGCATCATAACACTGTTGCTGATGTAATCCATAATATCAAGCAGCTGTCCTGTAGAGCCATTGGGCAGTTCCACTTCTACATAGAAAATGCTGTATCCCAAAGCAATGATCGCAGAAGCAGCAAGATAAACTGCAGATAAAACAGAAACAGTTTTTTTTCTGCCTGTGTGGAAGATTTCCATACAGTTTGCAACGATGGATTCCAACACAGAGATGCAGGATGACAGTGTTGCAAAAATAGCAGTTACGAAAAAGAGGATTCCTACAAATATGCCTGCTTTTCCCATGGCTGCAAAGACCTTTGGGAGAGAAACAAACATAAGGCTTGGACCGGCTCCCATTCCTTCTGTTCCGGAAAATACGAATACAGCAGGGATGATCATGGCACCTGCAAGAAATGCCACTCCTGTGTCAAAAATTTCAATCTGATTAACAGCCTTGTTTAAGTCAACATCAGGTTTTACATAAGAACCGTAGGTGATCATGATTCCCAT